>Ga0302212_1000008_pt1 | contig 252653 bp, 215 predicted proteins | sample II_Fen_N1_1_FD_200235 | JGI IMG/M metagenome (GOLD analysis project Ga0302212, IMG submission 200235) | Peat permafrost microbial communities from Stordalen Mire near Abisko, Sweden - II_Fen_N1_2 | ecosystem: Environmental > Terrestrial > Soil > Wetlands > Permafrost | place: Sweden: Abisko...
AGACGCCGAAGGTCACGCAGCATCGAATCGTAAAGTGCAAGATTGTCCATCGCCAACTCCTGAAGGTGAAGGCGGAAAGGTCAGATCAAGAGCGCTGGACAAGCAGAGGGGATCACCGATGGGTTACCTGGTTGCTGCCTATTCCTTCACGAGCAAGCCGATATCAGAAGCATTGCTTGATGCCCATAGGAGGGGAATCAAGGTATCCGTTGTCGCGGACCAGAAGGACAACAAGAAGAAGTACAGCGCGGTGACGTTCCTGGCCAACCAAGATGTACCAGTTAGGCTGAACGGCAACTACGCAATCCATCACCACAAGTTCATGATCATCGACGGACGCAACGTCGAGACAGGTTCCTTCAACTACTCAGCCGCCGCCTTCGAGAAAAATGCTGAAAATGTCTTGGTCCTGCGCGGGGTACCTGACCTAGCGAAAGCGTACAGCCAAGAGTGGCAGCGCCTATGGGACGAGGCAACGCCTCTCCCGAAGGCTTACTAGAGTTCCCGCTTGGATCGCCAGTCGCGCTTGGAAATTGATTCAAATGAAACGATTTCCGAACTTAGTCCACCGCCCCTTTTACCTCGGGCCGGTAGCATTGGTCCATGTCGATCCTCAACAGCTCCGACCAAGCCGTAGAGTACCGCTTCGATATGTGCTCCCGTTTGAGAGTCCATGCCCGACGCGTCCCCTGCACAGCAAGCGTTACAGTCTCCGGCCCCCAGCGGCGAGTGAGTTGGTCCATGCTCCTTTGCAAGCTCTCCAGCCGTTCCCGATCGCTGGTGTCGAACAAGTTGGCCTGAGTTACCCCCTCAGGCACCAGCTGCAACGCTTCGACACCAGCCTTCTTGTAGCCGTAGCCGTCACGCCAAGCAAGTCGCGCCAGCTTCAAGGACATCGCAACGATCTCCGTAACATTATTTGTCGGCACCGTAAGCGCCCCTGTACGGTACCCGGAGTATTGAGGATCTTGCTCCCGAAATCTGTTGGTATACAGAAACACCGAGAGTGCCGTTGCGCTGAGCTTACGCTCCCGGAGCTTCGCTGCAGTTTGACTGGCGAAGGTCGCAACAGCTTCCTCGACGGCTTCCAATGCATGCAGATCCTTCTCGAAACTGCGCGAGGTTCGGATCGACTGTCGTTCCGGTTCCACCTCGCACAAGTCCAAACATGACACCCCGCGAAGCTCCTGCCAAGTCCGGGTCAGTACCACCCCAAAGGTTCGGCGCACCCAAGCCTCTGGTCGTTGGGCAAGATCCCAAGCTGTCTTAATCCCGTAACCAGTCAGCTTGCGGCTCAGTGCTGGCCCAATGCCCCAGACATCTTCTACGGCAAGCCACCTAAGCGCCTTCTCTTCAAGCTCCGGCGTGTCGATCACATGCACGCCACCTGTGCGTAGCTTGTACTTCTTGGCCACGCGATTAGCTGCCTTGGCCAGCGTCTTGGTTCGAGCAACACCCACGCACACAGGCATGCCGACTTCCTGCAGGATGCGCGTACGAACGTACAGCGCCCAGTCGGCTAGATCAGGAATCCCAGTGACATCCGCGAAGCTCTCGTCTATCGAGTAGACCTCCAGACGTGGTGCATGATCACGGAGCACATCGGTCACACGAGCAGAGATATCTCCGTACAGCGCGTAGTTCGAGGAGAAGACCTCAATGCCCGCACGCTTCACCAACCCCTTCAGCTCGAAGAACGGCACACCCATCTGGGCACCAGCAGCCTTGGCCTCGTCACTCCTGGCAACCACACACCCGTCGTTGTTCGACAGCACCACGATGGGCCTATCTCGGAGCCGAGGGTTAAATAGCCTCTCGCAGCTGGCGTAGAAGTTGTTGCAATCGACCAGGGCGAACACGGATCACCGCCGGTGCGTCTTGTGGATCACGTAACAGACGACACCCCACACAGCGAAGTCTTGCTCCGGCTCAACCACGATAGGACGATACTTGGCATTGGCAGGCCGGAGGACAACCCTTCCCTCTACTTGATGGAAGAACTTAACGGTGAAGTCGCCATCGAGGATGCACACAGCAACGCATCCGTCATAAGCCTCAACGCTCTTGTCTACGATCAGCACATCACCGTCCAGCAGCTGAGCATCCAACATCGAGTCGCCATCGACGACCACGCAGAAGGTGGAGCGCGGGTGTACCACTAGCTCCCGGTTCAAATCGATGACCCCGTCCTGGTAGTCTTGAGCTGGGCTTGGGAAGCCTGCAGCTACTGCGTTGGCCAACAGCAACTCCAACTCAGTACTTGTCTCGACGGGGTAGACCCTGCATGTCGATGATGCTTCAACCGCTCTGTACATGGCTCGAAGATACTGCGCAAGAGAGCACTATGCAACAGGCATGTTGCCGACTCGTACAACCAACCCTCTTGACCTCGCTCAGTCGCATGGGTAAGTTGCTCACACTCAGGTTTGCCTCAACCTCGACTCATTCCGGCCCAGAGGCAACTCGACGAACTATATGCCAGTATTGATCTCGCTCTTGCAAGGATGCTAGCGACTTCACTACTTTGGCAGCGTAGATTGATCAACCGCGTATCGAATAGTGGAAACGGGCCATATACAACCATGCTTAATATATTCAAATCATTCAAGCAAACTATATCCGTATCCTCGTGCGGGTTAACGATAAGCAGCAATGCATCCGAACGCAATTTCAATTGGTTAGAAGTTAAGCAAATCAGAAATGTCGGATTTTTACCAATCAAGCTGCTCAAAGTGAAGGTAAATAATCAAAAGCCTATATATGGCAAAGGTGATAAATGCCAACTGCGCTCAGCCATAGTTGATGCTGTATTATCAAATGTCGACAGCTTACTACTTGCAATAAATGCTGAATTAAGCAAAGGCTACCCATCTGAAAAATTCCTAGAAGCAATAAATGCAAGCTTCGCAACCAATATCACCGATTTCAAGCATCTTATTGCGATTGGTTCGATCAATGTACAAGCTGCGAAGATACCCAATCTTACAGAGCTAAATGAACGAATTCAAGTACTTGAAAATATTGGGTTATCAAGAAAGGTATACGTCGAGAGTTACATTAGTCGGGAGCTGATCACATTCAAGGACTTTTTTGACACTGTCGAAAAAACCCCACTAACAGAAGAACAAAGAACGGCGTGTGTTGTTTGTGATGATAGGCAACTATTAGTCGCTGCAGCTGGAAGTGGAAAGAGTAGTACGCTTGTTGCTAAAGTCGGCTACATGCTTGAAAAAGGATGGATCACGCCTAACCAAGTAGTAGCGCTTGCATTCAATAAGGATGCTGCTTCAGAACTGTTAGAGCGATGTGAAAAGAGACTTTCCAAGCAATTAGCCGGGAGCAAGATTCGAGCAAATACCTTCCATCGATTTGGCCTTGACTTATCTGGACAGCTTAGCAAAAGTAAACCAAGCACATCCGATTGGGCAACCGATGACAAGATTCGCCCCAGGAACATCCATGCGATTGTAATGGATCTAATATCCGAAAACGAGTCCTATGCGAGAGGCTGGAACATATTAGTTCAGCTAAATAAGGCCAAGGACATCAAGCCCAAAGTTATTTCAGGAAAGGATGGTAAGTTCAGAACATTACAAGGAGAGCTTGTAGCTTCTCGCGAGGAAGTTAACATATGCGACTTTCTATTTGTACATGGAATTGAATACGAATACGAAAGGCCGTATGAGCTTGAATGCTCTGATGATGAACATCGCCAATATAAGCCAGACTTTTATTATCCATCAATCAATGTTTACCATGAGCATTTTGCAATAGATGCGAACGGAAATGCACCAAAAGAGTTCAAAGGTTACCTAGAAAAAACTGAGTGGCGACGCAATATCCATAAGTCAAATTGCACTAGATTCTTTGAGACTACGAGCGCAGAGTTTCCCAACAAGATCTACGAAACAATCCTATATCATCTTCGCGAATTCGGCTACGACTTCGATACACTAAAGTTGAAGCAAGCAGCTCTCGGGACCATTGAGCTAGATGACCCGATCATCAATGAGATTGACAAGTACCTCAAGAATAGACGTTCATCGATAGTTTCTCAGGACAGCATTTTATCTCGAGCCAACACAGAATGTCCACACTTAAAAGATGCTGTACTCTTGGCCGAGGCAGTAATTAGCAGGTTTGATGCGATGCTTCATTCCGATAACTCAATAGACTATTCGGACATGATTAAGCTTCCTACCAAGCTGATTCGCGAGAATCCACAAGACCTCGGGATCAGAATGATATTGATCGATGAGTTCCAAGACTTATCACCTGACAGAGCAGACTTAATCAACACGATACTTGACGTCTGCCCTGGATGCAAACTATTCGGCGTTGGTGATGACTGGCAGGCAATCAATGGATTTGCCGGATCAGACCTGCAACTTATGCTAAGGTTCCATGACACCTTTGGCAAAGGCACAACTCAATATTTGACAAAGACGTTCCGATCTAATCAAGGCATATGCGATGTCGCCAAACGCTTCGTCACTACAAACCCAGACCAGTTGAAAAAATCCGTCGATGCCGTAAACAAAAAAACTGAAGGCGTCGTCGAGATACATTACATCAATAGTCCAGAACAATACACAGAGTGGATTGAATGGTTGTCCGGATCACTATCCAGCAATGAGAAGATCTATGCGCTAGCCAGATACAATGCTCAATTAGTTCCACAGAAGAGTACACGATTTGAAGATGTCTGGGGAACGATTTCAGATATCTCAAAATCCAAGCAGTGGGGCAAGAACTTTCAGCTATTATCCTTTCACAAGTCTAAGGGTCTAGAAGCCGACACTGTCATTATACTGAGTTCACTTGATGAAGACAAATTCCGAAAGGGATTCCCTACGACCCGTGAGGACTCTGCCTTCGTGCAGCTTTCAACACCTCCAAAAGAGACTTACTTTGCAGCTGAAGAGCGCAGACTATTCTACGTCGCACTTACACGCGCAAAGAGCAGAGTCATTATCCCAGCGCCAACTGTAGGTGCTTCTCCGTTTATTGAAGAGATCATCGAGCAGAGCCCTAATAACATTAAAATCTATGTAAATGGCATCGAATCAGAGATATGCCCAAAGTGCAAACGCGGCGCAAAGTCTGTTGCAAATGGTAAGTTCGGCGAATTCCTTTGCTGCACTAGATTCCCGGAATGCAACTGGAAGGGAACAAAGGAAGAACTCTCAACTTTCGGGATCAGAAAGTCAACCGAGATGCAAGAATCTGACAGTATTGAACCAGAATGGCTAACTAGACTGGCGAAAATATCAAAGGCGTGGATTGAACACTGTTTTATCGTTCAACTCACAGATAAAATTCCGATGGTGCTTCGTGTAGATCCAAAGCATGAAGGCTGGGACATTGCGGCCTATGATGAAAGACATCCATCAGGAGTACTACGTTTCGAGTTGCCACGTGGGTTTTCTCGCAGATTCCTAGCGGAGTCATATGAGATATTCACAAACTGGGCACACAAAGCTCGCAGGGCCAAATCTGCAAGTGACCTAGACATCCTAAACAACTCAATCAAAGAGTACTTCAGCATACTCGAAATAATATCCTCGAAGCGACCACAACTATCTCCAACTGGAGTGGTTGTTGAAACGAAAGAGGATGTGTGGAACTACTTGAAAGATATTCCGACACGAGCAATCAAGAATACGATCAAGCAAATTATCAAATCAGAGATGCCTATAAACTTCCTGAATAAAATCGCCTATGAACATCCCACTAAGCCAGGCTTTCCTGTGTCATACAGCCATGATGTACGCTTGAACATTTATGACTGGCTACATGAATTTAAGTATGCAACAAACGACGAATATACCGTACTGAAAGATAAGGTCATTGAAGAACTTTCCATGTCGTTAGATTACATGGTCGAAGGTATAAACTCAAAGTCACAAATCATTACAAAATGGAATGACGCTTTTCGACTCCCAGAAAACAGCGACGAATATCTTGATACAAATCTTGATTGGGAATCTTTTGCAGCCAAGGATCGCGAATGGCAACTCACGGCTATCAGAGTTGCGGCCAGTGTAACATACCGCATAACTCTATGCTCTGTCTGCACATTCATTGATGCGCCTGATGACTTTGATATAATTGAAGAAGCCAAATCAGAATCATCTCCAGAAGAATGGAGATATTGGACTGATGACTCATCACGTTACGACCCAAATTGCGTACAAAATCACCTTGGCCCACTAGCTTGGCGTCTTGCTCGAATGCAGGGACTAGTATGAAAAACCAAAAGACTCAAATCATCCATGATACTATCAGAGTCGCTTTAGATTCTGCTTCAACCCAGGAGCATAAAGCGCATAGTGTTTTGCAAAATATCGGAAGCTCATTGCAAATGCCTGGATGGCTTGTTGCAATCTTATGGATCTTCGGCATAATTGCAGCCATCGTAATCACAATCCTTCTTGTCGCCGTTGCACTCGGACTATTGAGGGCTGGCGCACTTTTCATCATCAACTTTGTTAAGACTGCTTGTAAAGTACTATACATTACATCGTCAGAGTCTGTGATGTATCTGTGGCAACATGCCAACCACGCCATAGCAAAAAAATACGCAAAACTAAAGGCATCAAGGAACAGCCGAACAGAAGCATTTAACGCTGAAATCGCTCGATTGGAAGGCAATCGCCAAGCACAAGAAGAATACGCTATCCTTGAGGCTAAAAAAGCTGAGCTGAGTAGACTACTCCAAGAGAAGATCAAGGAAAGTACTGACAAGGCTCATTTGGACTTCACTGAGGAAGAGATCAATAACACAAAGATTTTTGCTGTGAACATGGATAGCCTCACCCTAGAAGAATGGCAGATATTGTACCTTAAAGATCCAAACGGCTTATCGTTTGACGCTTTCGTATCCAAAAATCTTGCCAAAATTGCGATGAGTCAGACCTTTACTGGGAAGTTTTCGCCAATACGATAGAATTTGTCAGTCTATCATTTATAATCCGACTATATTAATCACATTCGTTTCGAGAAACTCTCTCCACTTTGGAAGTAAGAAATATCATGTCAATTGAAAATGTCTCCATCGAAGAAATCTACAAGGAGATTGAAGCCCGCAAGGCTGCCGCCCAGGTTGAATTGCGCCGACAACTTGAAGATGCTCGTAAGTTGGTTCGCGAACTCGAAGCCAAACTTGGCGAGAGCGACAAAACTTTCGTCAAAACCCCCGGCGTAAAGAGCTTGAAGTCCAAGCTCACTACTGGTGAGAAGTCCGATCTTGTACTTACAGCTTTGGACGGGGCAGGCTTCCTGAACTCCAATGACCTCACCGCAAAGGTCGGATTCACCGGCACCGCATTGCGTGATGTCCTGCAGTCACTCACCGAAGAAGGGCTGCTTGTTCGAGAAGGAAAAGCTCGCGGTACCAAGTACCGGCTCGCCTAAGCACGCCGCTTCATAGAGCTGTTCACCCAAGCCTACTGCGATCGCAGTAGGCTTCTTTTTATACTTATAGCTATTTGCAATTCATAGCTATATGCTGTATTATATAGCCATGAATCTCCCCCCTTCTTGCTGGGAAACATCGCTTCAGGTTCACAATGGCACCCACGCGCAGCTGGTAGCAGAGTGGCTCTGCACCGCACTGCCCGCAGCCATTGAACTCGGAGAACTGGCTGAATCGTCACACCGCACCTACAAGCGTGCCGCTGAGTACTGGATGGACTATCTGCAGGGGCGCGCCACACCCACTCCGGCAAACGTGAAGGAGTGGGTCGCCCAGATGCGGGCTCAGAATCGTTCCCTCGCAACAATCGCAACCTACCTGGCGGCGATCAAGGCGTTCTATAACTGGACCGAGTCATTGAACCACTACCCTGCAATTGCTCGTGCTGTGCGTGCTCCACGTGTCTGTAAGGATACGCCGCTTCCTTGCCCGACTAGCACTCAGATCTCTGCGATGTATCACTCGATTCCATCAAACAGCCTCAAGGGTCTGCGTGACCGAGCATTGCTTTCGGTGATGTACTCCACCGCGCTTCGTTGCGTCTCCTTGCACCGCGCAACGGTTGCAGATCTCGACTTGACCGCAGGGACCTTGAAGCACCAACCAAAGGGGCACCGAGCAAAGGATGCTGTAGCAGTCCTGTCGGCGACCGCAATCGATGCTGTGAGCGCATATCTCAGTGCACGGGCCAGCGTACCAGAACAAGCTCCTCTTTTTGACGCAGCCGGAAATCGCCGATCCAAGTCCCATGGACTCTCCGAGAGAGCGATGCGCGCGCTCGTGCTTGAGCTGTCCGAAGAGGCTGGTCTTGCCAGACGGTCAACGGATGGAAGCATGATCAATCCTGGCCACTATTCCGCCCATTCGATTCGTCGTGCTTCGATCACAATCGCTGCAGAGCACCTCGGGATGGAAGCCGCACAAACGCTGGCTGGACATGCTTCGATGGACACGACTCGCAGGGCATACGCTCGAGTCAACAAATACCGCCAACTCAAGACAACCGCTTCGATCCTCGATCTGTAGGAGTTCACATGCCTTTCATCATTTCAGTTGTTGCCCGTAAGGGTGGCGTCGGTAAGACAGCAATCGCGTCTGCAGTGTCCTCGGTGTTGGCTGCGCAGGGCAAGTCCGTACTGCTGATTGATATGGATACTCAATCTTCTGCTGCCGTCGCACTTGGTGCAAATCCCCTTGGTGAAGGGACGTATGAGTGGCTGATGGGCAACGCTCCATGCTACCAGGAGGCACAGCCTGGCCTGCACCTTCTCGCAGGTGGAAGCGGACTTGATGGGATTGACGCACAAGCAGATGCCGTAGCCGAAGTCATCGCCACCACTGGGCACGATTATGTGGTGATCGATACACCGGCAAGCGCCACTTCGCTTTCACGGGCTGCCGTGAGGGCATCAAGCCATGTTTTGATCGCAACGGAACCGCACCCGCTTGGGATCAGCGGTGCATGTGCAATGGTGCAGGCTATCAGACCTGATCAGTTCAGCGCCATCGTACTGTCCCGCTTGGACCTTCGGCGCTCACTGCACCGCACCATTGCAGAACAGGCAACGAGTGCCTTCAGTCCAATCGAAGTGATGCAATTCCGTCATGATGGTTTCTTGGAGCGTGCCATGGCCGAAGGCCGTCCGGCAGCACTTGGCCGACGTAGCAAGGCAATCGAAGACATCCATGCTATCGCAAACAAGTTGATCAACACTCAAACCCAGGATGCCGAACATGCTTGACCTGATGACCAGAGCAATGGCTACCGGTGCTGGACTTGGACAGGCCGAGCGGCGTGCAGTCGCCCCCAATGTACCTGCGCTTCGTTCTGCTCTCCCTCTCACCAGCATCAAGCCGAGGGCACACGCTGCGACCCGACAGCTGGCAGCTGAACATGTACTCGCGATTGCTGAATCCATTGTGGTACTTGGTTTGATCGAGCCGCTTGTCGTGGACAAGCACCATCGTCTGCTCGCAGGTGAGCACCGGCTTGCAGCTTTGCGATTCCTGCAGATGCCAAGTTATGAGCGTACGAATCGGTGGTCGGAGGTGATGACTTCCACAGCAGCCCCGGACGGACTGCTTGAGCAGCTGGAAGCACTCGTTGAGATCAGATCTGACATCGCAGTGCACATCCTTGACTTCGATTCCGCAAGCGATGCGAACCGATCACTTGCGGTAGAGGTCGCAGAGAATGAGCAGCGCCGACAGTACTCACCCAAGGAAGTCAAACTGATGGCTGACCGATTCAAGCTGGCCGGGTTCCGTTGCGGCATGGGTCGACCGAAGATTGGTGAGCGCCCGATGTTGGATGCGCTCGAGGCCGTTGTGGGTAAGTCCCGTCGCACAATCATGCGCATGCTTGAGGCAACGCCAGAAGGTGATGCTACAGCTAAGGCCCCAAAGGCAATCGACCACACCAAGCGCCTCGTGCACGCAATGAAGAATTGGCTTAAGTACTGCGATGCGCACCCGCTGCGGGAGCAGGTGGAGCTGATTATGTCAGAGTTTTGCGCCGAAAATCACGCCTGACTTACCTTTGGTGTGGTCATGACAGATTACCGAGCTCCCTGCAATGTCTAGAGGACCTAAGCGAACCAAGCTCGCAACATTTTCGCTTGGACTCGAAGACATTGCGCAGCTCAAATGGCTTGCCGATCAGGACGACAGGTCCATCTCGTGGGTCGCCCGAGAGGCGATTCAGCTCGGGTTGCCATTACTGTGTAAGCAGAAGGGGCTCAAGCCACCACCTTCGATCTCCAGCCAAGAGACTGCGCCGACTACAACAAAAACGAAGAACAAGAAGGCCAGGCGCAAAGCTGATCCACTTCCAAAGCTGAGCGACCTGTCCAACCCATGGCCCGAACTACGCGCAGAAGACTACGAAGTACACATGCGCCATCCGGATTTGCAGCAATGGCAAACCCTCGAGAGGATGATCGCAAAGCAGTTGGCGGATCATCCCGCTAGGAACATCCTATGGCTGGGCGTTGGTACTGGAAACGGCTTGGGCCATGTACCACCTTTAGTTGAGCACGTCTACTGTGTCGACTGTAACCCAGACTTCTTGAACATCTGCCGGGAGCGTCATGGGGGTGCGTTGCCTGGACTTGAGTTGCATTGCCTGGATCTCAACCAACAAAGTCTCACTGGTCCTCGAGTTGACATGATCATGGCATCACTTGTCCTGGAGTTCGTAGACCCTGATGCCTTCGTCCGCCAGGTGAGTGCAGTCCATGTGAGCGAAACCATTGTTTCGGTGATCATCCAGGAGAGACGATCAGTGCACATGGTCTCATCGTCTGGGGTCAAGGCTATGGAGGTCTTGTCTGGATACCATCGAGAAGTCGACCGCGACTCGTTGATTGGAGACCTAGCTACTGTAGGGTATAGGCTCTTGCACGAAGAAGTTGAAGAGCTCCCTGACGGCAAGGTCTTCAGGCGCCTTGACCTACGGCGCGGGTGAGAAACAGATCTACTTCCGTTAATTGACCTTAACGGAAGTAGGACCATTCCATGGTCAACCCGAGGCTATCACCAGTAGATTGATGGACCAGAACCACCGGGCACTCCTGTAAAGTTTGTGGGTAGTGCTCATGCGGCCATCGTTTGTGGGTAGAGCTTGAGGTCGGCGAGGTGGAAGAGGACGTCGTTCTTGAAGGCCTTGAAGTTGGCGTGTCCTCGAGCCTTGTTCCGGATGGCCTGGATCTTTGAGTTCATGGTCTCGGCCGGGCTGTTGGAGAGGGCCATGCGGATGCCGTTGAGAATCCCCCAGGCGTGGTTGGTGACCAAGTTCGCGACCTTGTGCATGGCCTTCACGCTGGAGTCCAAGACCGCCTTGGACCACTCCTCCAGAGCCTGTCCAGCCTGGTTGACACTCTCGCACATCCACACCGCGCGCAGAGCTTCCTTGAACCTCCACGCTTGGGCGCTCTCGTAGTGGGCATCGGCGGTCCAGGAGATCTGCTGAGCTTGCTGTGCAGACAGCTTCTCCTGGCCTCGCACCAGGGACCACTTGGCTTTTCCCAAGGCCTTGAGATCGAAGTGAGCCACACTGGCCTCGCGCCCCGCTGCACTCTTGCAAGACTTCATGCCGCCCCTCTTGACCAGGTGGCGAAGCTCCGCCACTTCCTTTCGATGGGTCGCCATCAAGGCTTCGTTGGCATGCTTCATCAGATGGAAACGGTCGAAGACGACGATGTCCCGGCCTTGCTCCAATTCCTTCAGCGTCACGCTGTAGTAGCCGCTGTGAAAATCCTGGGACATCGATTCTATCTGGCTTCGGGCCTTCTCGGACAGTCCGGCATAGAAGTCGGCCAGGCCATTTCCGGCACGTCCCTCGTAGACCTCTTCCACGTGTCCGGCCTGCACGTTGCACAGGATCGTCCCGAACTGACGCCCCTTCTTCCAGCTCTTCTCGTCCACGCAGCCATGGACGAAGGCTGGGTAGGTACCAGCCTTCTTGGCAGCTTCGCGCTGAGCCAAGCCTCGCGCAACGGCACGCTGCTTGATTCCCAGAAGCTGGTCTTCGCTCACCCGAAGAATGCCCTGGGTTCGCGTGGCTGGCATCGCCAACAGAAGATCGATGGCAAGGCGTTCAAACAGCGCTGTGAAGCCCGACCCAGGCTCCGCCCAAGGAAGAACAGGCTGCCGGGTCTTGTGATCCGGGCACTCCACACGAGGCGGCTTGGCGTGGAGGAAGGTCTTCATCTGGCAGGTGTCCAGGTGACGCCAGACACGCTCACTGGTATGGTCGTAGACGGCAAGCTCCTGGTCGCAGTCGGGGCACCGGAACTTGCTCCCGGCACCATGCTCCACATGCACATGGATCTCCTGCCCGGCCACATTCATGTCCACACGGGAAACCCGCCAGGGGCTACGAAGACCAAGGATGTGCTGGTAGAGATCGGTGCTGTCCATACCCAAAACCTGCCTAGGAAAAAGCCAATGGTCTACGGGTTATGTACCTGCTACCCACAGAAAATCCGGGAGTGCCAACCACCGGTGTAGAACAAAACACAAGCATCAGTGATTTAGCAGGTCTACAAAGGCTGGCAGTAGCATATTATTAAGAGCATAGCAAAATGCCAAGAATCCAATCAGATTTAGCCAGGACACCCCTCCTTCTTGACGAATCAGCTCAATCCTCTCCTCTGGGTTCTGCGACAACGATTCAACCTTTTCAAAAATTCCACAAGCACGTTTGTATATCTCATGCACACCCCCGAAGCCTGGATACACAAGAAATAGGCTGATCGTTGCCATCCAGTATTTGTAGTTATACCCCCAAAGATACGAACTTGAAGATGGCCTTGTATCCTTTGTGAGCATCTCGATTGCTGCACAAACAAGCGCACATAGTCCATACAGCAAATACGCTTTGCCTAGTCTTCTAAACGCTAGCCAAGCCCAACCTAAGAGAAGTCCCCACCCTGGGAACCTTGCATAATCCCAGAATGAATTTGCATTATACTTCTCGCCAGGCAATGGCAGCCCTGCGATCTGATTTATATACCAGTCCGACTTTTCGCCGAAGTATGCAACCCAATAAGATCGCGGATATCCATTAACCACTTCATCGACATTAACGTCACCTTTGATCAGCTGATCTGTTGAAGTCCCAATGATTGGCTGTGGTGGTGGTGGGACTGTCATCTGATCAGATGATAGAGGCGCTGGTGGAGGTGGCGGTGGAATCATTGATTCTGACCCACGAAACATCGACATGCCAGGAAAAATGATATCACATAGTTGTGTCACTCGTGATATTTCCGCCCATTGATTTTCCTTGTTAACATAGACATGGTCAGACATCTTAATCTCAGATGACGCTGCCATTCTCTTAAGTTCAGAAAGATCAAATTCGCCTAGAAGGTTGCCATCTCGCGCTACAGATATCTTCATCAAACCCTCGGTGAAAAGACACTAGAGATCATCAAGCTCACCACTCATCTTTGAGCATCAGAAATAGCTTCGACATAGATCACTTTCTGATAGTCAGACAATACAGGAACGCCATCAATTACAACATTGCAACCGCCTCCACAGTTTCGATAAATTGTCGCTTGAGTTTCTTTCGGAAGTCGGCTTATGTTCCCCAATAGCATCGCCCCCATATTCTGCATGCTAGGCACAAGCATTACCTGTCCTCCAGCAGCCATCAGGGTCGCATTAAAACGAATGCGCGTACCTGCATATCGTTCAAATTCAACAGTGAGTGTAGCTAAATCCAGTATCGGAGTTGATTCACGCCGTTCAACTTGAGTCTTTGTTTGTGCTCCTGCATTCTCCTCAGGGCCAAAATTTGTAATAATAACAAATCCAGCTACCGCAGCAATAAGCACAGCTACAATAGGGAGCAATGGAGACTTCTTCGTGTATCCATTACCATACTTAGATTTTACAAATTTGATCTGCTTGTTAGCGGAAGAGAAATACCAAACTGCCCAGAATGCAACTGGAACAAACAACACCCAGTCAGGCGTCGACTTAAGTAACAGGAACCCCATAATCAACGACATTATCACACTGACACCAAGCCAGTGCTTCGACTCTTCTTCCATCCCCTTGTCGCCTATCTCAACCCAATTCCGATAGTGCAAATACTGTGATGCAGGGAGCAGGTTACAAAAGAGCCCAATATACGTAGAAAATGCTGGGCTCCATAATGATGGCGAACCCGTATCTTCCACTAGTCCAACTGAGGTATTCGTCTGCCCGACAACAGCATGAGAGGTGTCTAGTAGATGCTCAGGCGGCTCTACAATAGTAGTCGCAGGTGGCGGAGGAGGTATTTGATCATCCTTCTTAAACAAGACACTCTCAAGCTCAGGTAGATCTGAAATGCGCTTCCATTCACCAATCTGCTGGTAGTACACATGATCCGACAGCATCACATCACCTGCGATGGCCATCGCACACAATGATTCTATTGAGAATGATCCCAATTGTTTACCATCACGCGCAAGATGAATCATCAGAATCCTCCAGTCGAGACAAGCTCATGCACCCAGTTGCGGCTCGAATGAATCGTGTTAGCTATCACAAGTTCATCCCAAAGTCATTTGCCCACTTAACAATAGGTGACGCCATCATCTTAGGGCTTTCCGAATTCTCACCATAGAAATAGATCCGACCATTCATTATATGCGCCGCAGAGATCATCTTCGTCTTAAGATTTATCGAATAGATCGCTTCTTGAGTCCCGCATAAGTGTTGTTTGCAACCAACTGACACAATGTATCCGTCAACAATCTTCACCTCGTTTGGGAGTTGAGAATTATCAGCAAACGTTGCAAAGTTCTGCTTCAATAGTCGCCTGAGTGCTAGCCCAATACCTGGATCAGCACTTGTATCATTAACATCCAGAAACTTCCCTACCAGCGTATCAAGATGGTCATTATAGACATCAAGCATACCTCCATAATCAACCCTAACATTTGTCATCCCATCGCGACGAGCGAACAATGCTGCAGAAATTACAGACCCATTCTCTAATGGGAACTGTTGAATGCCAATGAAGACAATCGGGACATTCCACTGCACACTCCCTTCTATTCGAGGAGCATTGCTAACGCCATAATCAAGTAAAACTTGTGGGATACCCATTCGTTGATCACTTTTCAGTATCACATACTGACTGCCTGTCCAAGTTCTGACATTGTACCCACTCATCGATATCTGACAACCAACAAGATCCTGAACCTCACCATTTGTCATTACACGCATCAATATCTTTGAATAGCTAATATCGCCACAGGACATACGCACAACAAATCGATTGTCACGAATGGGAGGTAAGGTATCCTTACGGACATCTTCCGCATTACCAACCTTTGTAGAATCGGCAATGCGATGATTTGACTTGACATCATCATTGCAACCAGAGACAAAAAACATGCTACATGTAGCTACTGCCATCATCATCTTCTTCATGTATTGCACTCCCAATTCGCACTCACGTTAAATATCAGCGCAGCTACATAAGCTAAGTGCCACGACACGGATCACCTATTTATTACCATGTGCCCAGTAGGCGATAGTGGTTTACAATTACACCGCCCAAATGAAGTGCTTTTGATTCGATCACCGATCGCCTGGTTCAGCTTATCATCGTATGAACTAGATTCATCCAAGGAGAATGATGACACATCACCATCCGAGTTAATGGTAATACTATAGCCAATCGACACTCCATTCATATCTCTAGTTTGCAATACGCCATAACTCCTTAAGAAACCATCAAATGCCTTTTCAAGTTTCTTAGAAATAACAAACGAATTTCTTGTATCAACAACAGCTTCTAGTTTCCAAGTAATCACTATATCAAGATCTTCACACTCGCACTCGGGAAAGCTCAATCGCCGAGCCTTATCTTTAATTTGTTCATCCATAGATTTGTTGTGCGTACTTGATCTCACAATATCTGCAGACACAATATCACCATTTGGCGATATCTTAAATCTTATACTGATATCACCGTTCAAATCTGGATTCATCCTCAGGTACTCATTGTAAATGCCGATTACACCTGATTTTTGATAGAACATCGATCGAACATCATCTTCCGAACGATGGATACTCTTGATAGGTTCGGACATATCAGCAACGCGCCCATTGGTGCTGCTATTACTCTTCTCCGCATTGTAAAGATCCTCATATGTGATTTGAGATTGGCGCGCCTTAGAGCCTGCTTCCGCGATAATCAAACCATCATTATAAACGAACGATTCATCATTGCGCTTTCCGTCACTAGATCCTTTGAGCCGCAAAACGCCAGCCTTCTGAATAACATTCAACTTGCCGCAAGTCGCGATATTTGCAAACCGAAGAGCCCGCTGATCATCTAATACAAGTACAGATGAGCCGACACGGCCATCACAGGATTCAAATGCCGTACCAGTCATATATTGAGACAGAACAACAATCTGATTGTTCTTCCCAGAGATCACTACGGCAGAATCTATAGAAGACCCAACCCCGCCAGCCCAAATAAGCCGATTATCCAAGTACATCTCGGAACTGTCTGGAAACCACTTCCTCGACCGAACCTTCAATGATCCAGCAATAGTTGAGGCAACGGCTTCGTTCCATTCATTTGCATCATTAGAACTTTTGGCTGCTAACTGATCCCCAGCCTTCTTTGCTTGGCGTTTGCTAGCGTATCCAGTACCCCAACCAGCACGTCCACCGTCACTTGAGCCAGCCTCATCTTTGCGAGATACATCTCTGGCACTGCGACCGTTCTGACTAGTAGAGCCACCTCCACCTGCTAGTATCGCATCTATTACATTCTTCTGACTCGCATCAACCGCTTCACCTAAAAGACCACCCGAAGACGCATTTATCTTATCAAGTACACTATTTTGATCCTTGACACATCGAATGCTAAACTGAAATTCCTTTCCAAATCCCATTCTCTGATAATCAACAACCAGAGATCCTTTCCGCAGGATTACAGCATAAAGACTTTCAGGGGATGCCCAGAAATATGCCGACCGCTGAAGTGACATATACGTTTTATCATTATCTCGAATGCCGCTTCCAGAAACATGAAAACCTAACTTATCAGATCCTTCCATGCTAACTGTCATCAAGTTTAACGCATCGCTTTTGGCCGCATTCTCTACTGATTCCCATTCCTTCACAGAAGGGATTCGCATTCCGTCTGGGCAAGCATCCTGCAAAGTTGCCGCACTATATAATCGTCCGTACTTCTTACAGTTCTCTGCTGAGTTCTCATAACATGAGCTTCCCGGCATATCATGATTCAAGTTTCCTGACATCCACAAAAGTCCGTCAACATTCACGGTTGGGTAGATCTTACCATCGCGATTGTCTTTAACCTTATTGTTCGACTTTTTAGACGAGCCACCATGCGCCACAACTGAAATGATAAGAGTCAGCGATACCCACATGATTCGATTCGTGATGTTCAAATGTGGACCTTCTTAAGGATTACGGGGACAAACAGGATTGATTCGGATTGTTCGAGCCTGACACAGCCTTGACTTGGCATCAGTACCGGGATCAGCCCTGCACCTTGCAGCAAGCGATCTCATGGGGCTCCATCATGACATCGAATTACCTGTCATGATGAATTATAGCATCGATTTGGTGAGTACGCTAGACACGAAGTTCGACCCAACTTGAAGATGTGCCATCCAAGAACACCACTACGCCTAAGCAGCCGAGCACCGAGCCAGCAATCGGCGTACTTGTTGGCAGCATGATTCGTGAGCTTCGGATCTCTCGCGGCCTCACTCAAGCGCAACTGGCTGATGCAGCGGACATCGCGCAGTCGAGCCTCTATCAGATGGAGCATGGTCTCGTTGTCCCCAGCATCGTTCGTCTTCAGAAAATTGCGAAGGCACTGCAGGTTTCAGCTGGATCACTGCTTACTGAGACGCCTCCGACCCCAACTCCAGCTAACAAGCGCAAGATGCCAACAGCACTGGAGTCAGAGCTACTTAACGCCTTCGCTGGCATCCCTGACTTGGCAGGCAAGCGCCTAGTGATCCAGGTCGCTCGCAGGCTCCGAGCCCCCTAGACAAGCTCTAGAATTCGGTCCTCAATGTTGCCGGTGCAAAAGGCCAGCATTGGACGGGCCTCGATCTCAGGATGCTCCGGTGTCCGCAACCGGATCTGCCCTGCATAGGGCAACAAGATCGAGACAAACTCCACCCATGCGGGATCAGAGGCATGGCACTTGGTGTAACGCGGATAGATCCGCCTCGTTGTCCAACCCTCAGGCACATCGTGGGCAACTTCCGCTTTGCCCACGTCGAGTTCCGTTCCCGGCAACCTCGTGCGCAACTGAAGCCAGTTCAAGGATGGTGCACAGTCCAGCAGAAAGACCTCGCCTCGAGTAAGGCTAAGGTGCTGACAGTGAGGGTTGTCAACACACTCAAGTCCATCTGCGTGATCCAACCACGGTGGCGTCGCAACCGTATAGCTAAAGAACTTGATCACACCCGGCGGCTGCCGATGCGGAAGGGATTTCGCTGCACCCTTGTCTGGCGCATGCTCAACGTCAATGGCCACAGTGAGCCCGACATCCGACCAGCAGTCCAGAAGCCAGCGGCCTCGGTGAAGGCGGATACGGTGGACGATCCAAAGCTCATTATCCTGCTGGAACGCTGGCGACATGCCCTGCTCGAGCAGCTCCATGACCCAACGGAGTACCATCTTGCCGTGGTGTGTCAGGCCATGGTCATGAACAAACCAATCCGGTCCAATCGGTGAAGTTGCAGAGCTCTCATCCTCACTGTGAAGCGACCTTCCGATCGGGTCAGGCAAGACACAGCTGAAATGGTCCGGAACATCCTTCCATCCCTTGATGGCCCAGTGCGGCACCCGCAACTCACCGAAAATCGCATCCATGACAGTTAGGGCTACACGGGATGCTGTGATCTCAGATCCAGCCCGCCCACGAAGCCAACCATCCATCTTACGGATTTGCCACAATTCCTGCGCCCACGGCAGTGGCCACACATCCGGAAGCAAGCGAGAAAGGAACTTTTCCCATCCGACCTTCGGCGAAAACATTCGCTTGAACAACCGAGGGAGATGTACGTCATCCTCACCTCCAGCTCCAAACGACAGATGTCTTTGATCCACCTCTTCGAGCAAGTCCAATACACTATCGACACCATGATCATGCGCTACAAGTACGCCACCAGCTTGGCGCAACTCATACGTAAGTCGCGTCATAGCCAAAGAAACCTGAGCCTTGGATGCCCCAATTTCTGCCGCAAAGGCATTTTGTGACTTCGCAAGTCCTTCCGAGTGAAGGAGCTGAATCAGAGTATGCAACATAACCCGCTGCAGGTCAAAAGATAGCTCAGGGATATTCTTCGATTTCATCGATTCCTCCAGCAAGGTCAATTGTAATTACCGCGAGAACATATTGATCCACTCTTTGTAGTCTGTGACTTTCCCCGTATGGATACGGGTTGCGCGACTAAGATCCATATTCCCGAGGTATGCCTGTACAATCATCAGACAACTATTGGTGCAGGTTGCAATTACATCGCACCGCAGGTATAATCCATCCTTCCGTATAGAATCGTAACCTTCGACTTGATCAAGCGCACTCAATGTATGATCATCGACTTCCCAGACTTCTCCTAGAACTGCGCCGTTATCAATAAGCCGCAGAGCTGGATAATGTCCTAGATCACATAACTCACCAGAGATAGTCGCATCTGAAATATACCGAGATTTCTCAATGAACGAGTGGAGTCGAAGGCCAGATCGCAGGGTGCCGTATACAAAAATCAGATGGCCACATTGATTCATTATGACCAATCCTTTCAGCGGCGCCTGTATGTCACCGTTAGAGCCAATAAAGCAATAATAGCACAATTTATCCAAGCAGTCAACTCAGGCTAACAGATTCAGTATCACAATTGCAGAGCCATATTACCAGAATAAATACCGCGTTTTCTAGCTTGTCGCCAAGGCATAGATCAAGGGTTCATGAACAACCTCTAGATATGAAGCGAAAGGTCGTCTCCGTACTCTTATGCTAGCCCCTGCATCCGCTCTGTTCGCAGAGCAGATTGCTGGTGATCCGTGCCACAATTGCACATTTGATGTGCCTATGGACAAGTGCGCTCTGTTCCGACCTTCACCTATTCTTGATCATTGCAAAGGCATCCCCTTTGAGTTCGACTGCCTACATGGAAATTCTGATATGATTCCATTAGGCATCAATGATCAACAAACCGGACCAAATAGGTCTATCCAATACAGGAGGCTGACGGCCAGTTAGGCCGTCACCAAAGTCCGAAGAAAGCGTCAAACAGTGCCGCAGCACTCACTGTGTCTGCGCTATTATTCTGAGACGCATAATGCAGAAAGAAACTATGAAATAACCATCCAGTACATGTCGTTTTTGCCGCTCCCAAGATATCATACCACATTGACTCTTCTTGGTAGATGGCATTTTGCCATCATAACGACATAAAATATCTTCCGATATTTGCGAAGTAGCACATTCGCCTTGCTAGAGCTATACCCAAAGTACGACTTTTCCGCAAGCATGCGAGACTCAATATCAAGCAACCGTTCATGTGGTGAACATCAACGTTGTTCTGCAAGGACACGAGTCTCCATTCAAGGCATACATTAGTGCTTTGATTGGAGGAGCCGATATGGGGATCGACATCAATAGGATTGAGGATCTTGAGCTGTTGCTCGGAATCACATCCCTTCGTAACACCCTCGACAAAGTGATCGAGTCTATCTGGATTCCGTTTTGGAGACATTTACCAAAGCATATCAGAACTCCTCGGACTCTCCTTAACAACAAGGAAATCATCTTTTCCATGTTGGAATCGGTCGGGAGCCGCTTGGTAAGTGAGCATGTACTTCTCTTCCAGGAAAATAAGGAGCTGAAGACACAATCAAATAATAGCCGCGAAGAGTTGCTTGCCACGTATTCGGCACTTGTTCCTTATGCTCAGAGTTGCCAAGTGCATGACTTTACCAATCCCGCCTTCGATTCACAATACGATGACTTTAATGATCTCGAGAACATCTTTTCTGATGAAGATATCGTTGGCATCAATACAGATAGCGAACAGCGAAAAGAAGATTTGACCCCGTATTGGAGTCTGCGAATCACCTTCATCAAGAATGGCAAGACATTCATCCTTGAGAAGATCCTATCCCATCAGGAATACGTTATGCACTTCGCCGATAAATCAGAAGTGGTATACAAGCCATTCTCTACGGATTCATACCCAACTAAAGACCCCTTCGAGGATGATTAGTTAAACTCGAAATCACTATCCTCATTACCGTTGATCCAGTCACAGGCATCACAACTCCTCGGGAATGAGCCCCAGCACAAGCCAACCTCATCTTCCTCGAAGGCGCCGGAGGCGGGGTCATGCCACAAACTGATCCCCATGTGAAATCGATCGGATCGGCGAACAACCTGCATGATCCGTCGCTCAGGATAGGCTGCACCTGTTTTTGGGTCCAGACTCCAATGCATCAACATCACGACATCAGCCTGCGCGCTGTTGGGCAACTCCGACATTTCGCCCTCGATAGTTGTGAGGTGAGGAAGCAGCCACATCACGCCGGGCATTGCGTTCATCCCATCATCAATTACCTCTGCAGGCAAAGCTGAGACAGGTAGGCTGACGTGGACGAGCACGGCGACAGCAAGCTCCTCAGCCATCTGCCGCAGCCTTGCAAAGCACTCGTTACTCCATTGCGCAGCCTGATTACCGATATCGAGGACAACAAGGCCAACATTACCACCCATCAGCCGGGTGTCGTTCAAACGAAAAGGGATACTTTCCAGGATATGCTCTGGCGACAACTCCCCGAAGTTCTCAATGGAGACAGGATACCTGAGCCATCGCCCCATGGTTTCGCGGGTCGCATTAAGCTCCTTCCGCGTGATCAACCCACGATCAAGCCGGTCTCGGGCAAATGACCCATATGCGCAAAGCATCTGGCTTGAGATAAGTTGTTGGTCATCGCTCGTGAAATACAGCACTCCAGCATGCCTGGCCACCTGCAGTACCATGTTCATCATCAGGGATGATGCTCCGATCCCCTCAGGACCGTACAGCATGTGCAACTGAGCGCGCTGTAAGCCACCGAGGTAGAGGTCGAGCTTATCGAAACCACAGAGCAAGCCAGGAGTAAGTGATGGCCACTGGTACGAGAGGTCGAGAGCGTCCTGCAGCAGCATGACTATTTCTCCAGCTTACCCAGCATCTTGGTCTTGCCGTCGTCCCAGCGATCGACATAGCGGACAAAGGATGATCGACAAACCTCAAGCTGGAACTTGTACTTGGACAAGGACGACAGCGCGTGATGCAAGCTCGATCCGTCAAGAACCGAAAGAGCAAGTTTCCAGCGGCCTTCATAGACCTGGCAGCGAGCATACAAGGCGTCACGCACTTCGGTGGGAACCGAGTACAGCTCGAGTTGAGTGGTAAACGGACCGATCCCACAGCCCCGCATCAGATCCAGCAAGGGTTCGTCACGCAGGATGTGGACACCAATCATGACCAACAAATCCTCGGCCATATGCTCTAAGGTGGGAATCCAGACCAAGGGGCGCTTCAGCTTAAGTCGCTGTTCGTCCTGCCGGAATACGAACGCTGGATCTAGGACCCAGCCAGGCCGGTCTCCCTCGCTCAACTGAAACAGGTATTCAGGGCGCAACCCGCCATCGTTGGGATGTGCAAATCCAAGGTGAGCAAGTGCTGTGATCGATGCCATGGGATGAATCCTTATTACTGAGGGTGATCAGATATCGGTGTGCTTACGAGCAACCGTCCGCAACCCTGCAGGCTTCGGGGTACTGGGCATGAGCTGTACAACCACCTCGCAAATCGCTCCCCATGCATCATGCAGGCCAAGGCCAAGCTCCATAAGCACATGGCTCCGCTCGAGGTGGGCGACCGATAACCAGATCGAGTCCGAGCTGATCGGCATGGTTACGAAGGCATGCTGAACCTTACCGAAGTGTCCACGTCCGGTCTCGACCAGAGATATCACACTGCCGTTGTTGGTATCATGCTCGGTGCGGCTACAGCCTGTAAAAACCAGGCAGATGACCAGCGAAAGACATGTCAGAAATAAGGCGGGTACGCGCATGGATCTCCTCCGCACAGGTTGTGAAGGGAATGCAGTCTAAGACCGTCACCCCGATAGTTAAGATACAGGAAACGCCTCGGAGTTCCGAGGCGTTGGGATAACTAGGTGTTCATGGGGTGAACGATGTGAATTGAATCACGTACATTCGCTGGGAAAGTCATCTTCGGTGGGACAGACCACCATCATCGTCATCGCATGGAAATTGTCAACAGGGCCCAAAGGCCCCACTCAATAATTTCATTAGATTATACTAATTCATTATACAGCGAATTGATAATCGCTCTTTGTCCGTTCCACCCATATGCGTAGATGTCGGACTTCCATAATTTAAATTCACAGCCGAGTAGCTTACGGAATACAATTGAGTTGCTGACCAAAAAACAGTAGCCATTCCAATGTTTTGGAATCCAGAACCACTTAAAATACCAGATGGAAGCGCGCGGAAACCATAGGTATCTAAGCCATTTCCAGATAACGAATCATTGTCAACCCAATAGACGGATGATTTGAGAGAAGTTCCTGCTTTACTTGAACCTCCAACATAAGAAATCAGCACGTCCCACTCCGGAAGACTGGGAATATGCCATCCATCAGGACAGATCCCCCTAACTCCACTTGGCACGGATGTACTTGATGTATATTCACCCATCATAACTTCCCAACCATACAAACTGCCATATTTACTTCCACTATCTACGATATTATTATACCATAAAGAACTATCTACCTTGTAGTTGAGATTTTGAGCCATCCAAGTTTGTGTACCAATCTTTACAGTACGATATTGCTGGCCATCGCGAATATCTATCATAGTAGAATACTTACTTTCGGTATTCCAACCTGCAGTATCTACCGAAACAGGTCCGTGCCTCGGCACCCTTACAGCATATATCAATCCGGGTGTTCCATTGATTGAAGTTTCCACCTGAATGAACGTTCCCGTATCCGAAATGGTGAACTGCTGTCCCGCACAGGCGGCACCGTTACAGGTCACCTTCACACCGTTGACCTTTGGTGTTGCTGTAACCGTTACATAAGCCTGAGCCCACACTGAATCTGTGACATAGTTGAGCTTCGATGGGTCAAATGCAGGGCTTAGCGTTGCCGTGCCGATGGACAGGGTGGCCAAGGCCGCAGAATCGGAGCTGAGCCATTGCCATGCTTGCGGTGCGATCGCACTTGTTGGTTGGTGGGCTTTGGTGGCTCGCGCTTGGTAGGTCTTGCCGCTTTCGATCGCGATAGAATCTGTGTGATTCGTCCAAGTAGCACCACCGTCATTGGTCCACTGGATAGCTGCACCCTTTGTCGAGCATGATAGGGCAGCCTTAACGGACTGGCCGGGGAAGTAGCGATTACCATCAATGCTCCACTTAGGCGTAGCCACCGTCTTTCCCGTGAAGGAGAAGCGTGTCACAGGGCTGAAGGGAGCACCTGTCAGAGTGTCTGTGCTTTGAGCTTGGACAAAGACCGTCATGGATGAGTCAATCTTCACACCGTCCGCAGGAAAGACTGACCAGTGCAAGCTATCCAGGCTCATGACTCGGCGGACACCAGAAATAGCAGGGAACGAGAGCGTGTCGGGGAAGTCGATAGCCCCAGTGAGCAGGCTGGCCGAATCAACAGAGAGAACCTTCACCACAGCCAAGGGGATCGCTAGACTACCAGCAACAGCAACAACCTTGTCGTTGCCATCAGCTTTGCCAGTGCCACTACCACCCCAGACCTTACGGCCTGTCGAGTCGATGCCGGTCACCACAGCGGAGTAGCCGACGGACTTCGGGATAGCAGGTGACAGGTAGCGTCCTTGGCTTAACGGTAGGATCGTATCAACCTTCAATGGTTTGTCGGTCGTGTTCGTCGTAAACTGAACGCGCACCCACTTGGCCTTGAAGTACAAGCTATCTGGAAGCGAGTCAGTGGCTGCACCAAGACGCAGCGCCACACGAACAGAATCACTACCTCCTGGTGAGACGCTCTGGACAAACTCCTGCTGGCAGGAGGCGAAGAAGAAGACGCTGGCTGCAGCAAGGCCGAATGATTTGAGGAACTTCATTATTTGGTCTTCCACTGCACTTCGGCGTTGTAGTTCGTGCTCGGAGCAGCTGTTGCGGCAGGGGCAGTCGAATTACCTGTTAGCAGCACAGCTGCTGCAACGCCTCCACCAACAAGAGCAGTACCGCCTACGATCCAAGGCCAAATCGGCTTATCGGCAACAAGGACGGTCCGTTCTTTTTCAGGCATTTCCTGTCCTGTCGCAATGCGTGCCATACGGGTCACACCACCTCGCAAGACATCCACCTTGCTTCCCTTGATGTCGATCACATGGCTGAAAACAGTCTGCCCAGTACCTACGTCCGTTCGCTTAACAGCAAGCGACCAGGCACCGTCGATGAGCCCTACTTCACCTGTGAGCAAAGACTGCACACCAAGGAGTTGGCCAACTTCAACTTGGCACTCGGCGTTTTCGCATGCACCGGACTGCTGGAATCCTTGCTCGCGGAGGATCTTGCCGATGTTACGGCGCTCTACAACACGGAAGCTGTCCGATGCGATGATCTCGGACTCAAAGCGGGAGGTTATCGCTTGGAGGTCTGCAGCCGGAACCACATTGCCGGGAGACGTGAACTCAAGCACTGCAACCGTAGGGATCTTTGCCACACGCTTGAGGCCAGAGGCAGTCTTCGATGTCGCGGTGTTCGGGGTTCCTGCGGAGTCTTGTGCAGCACCGATGCTCGCGCAGGCCAGGATGGCAAGGAATGCTGATTGTAGCGGGGACATGGATCTCTTTCGGGGATGTTCTGCGGCAAAATATAGCGCAAGTCCACCTTGCAGACTTTGATTGATTCAGTTGTACTCACTGCCATCAGAGTCGCGCATTACTTGAACGAGGCTTCGTATTGCTGGCGACCTATCTAGGCCAAATTCTATATGTAAAATCCACCTATTCGAATTCGACACATGAGGGAGACTCTCTAGAGTCCAACATCCTTCGATGGGTATAAATACAGAAATGCCTCGTATCCCATTCATAAGGAAACGAGGCACCATCACCAATATCAGCCAGATCCTGCCGACTATTCAGGATCACTTAGCACATAAATATTCGGGTGCAATTTTTGTTTGCAGAGCTGAACAATGGCACTAATCATCTCTGCTGCTGCTGAAATGTCAGAAGGGGAAATGACTACCTCAACTCCATTATTACCGCATTCATCAACGCGGTCCATCGAATCACAAATACCCATACCAGACAACACATCACCAACCGCAGACAACTCGCCAAATAGCTTAGCTAAAATACTCAGCCCTGCATCACCAAAACCACCATTCTCTTCTGGACAAAATGCCAATACACTAATCCTCAGCTTACCATCATAGCAATCAGCGGCGTCCATCATCACAAATCGCAAATCATCAAGACCTCCCCAGCCACTCATATTTAGAGCAGTGATAGTATCCTCATCCTTCGCTAGATCGGCAAGAGCATCATTTGTAGCAGCCACGCACTGCACTGCATGTGTAAGTATGCGACAATCCACTTCAGTCAAGTTAATGGCAAAAGTGCCACGTTCATCTCCAGAAGCTCTAGACTGGCTTACCGCATGGCTCGCTGCATTAAGGGTAGCGTTGGCCGTTGTGTTATTGAAACCGTTTGACATTGTGTATCCTTGCGTAGCTGGTTATGATTCCGGCTGACATTCAGCCATCTACTACGTGATTTACACCGATGCCTTTGAGTACTTGGGAAAAAGTCCCACTTTCTTCACCATGCAAAGAAGCTGGTGACGAAACCAAATAACCATGGTAGTTCGACGACTTCCAGGAGCTACGGTATAAAAGAAAGGGAGACACAACGCTGTGCCTCCCTAAGTATTACCACCCGATACCAGTTGGACTAATTATACCAGCGGAACGTACTCCTCGGGATTTTTCTCCATAGCACACTGCTCGATCAGCGCATCTACGAACCCTGTAATTCGGTCCATGTCATTCACTCGATCCGTCGTTAACTCAAGTCCCCCCTCTTCATCATCTGGAATCGACTTGCGCGATGCGATAACACTACCCAGTTCGAGACTGTCCAAGGCAGGGATAAGTTTACCCGTTGCTTGCATGCGCAAACTGTAAGACCAACCAGGATGTACCTGCAGGTAGATCCGCAGTGCGCCATCGAACAAGGGCATCAACCTAATCTCAACGTTCGGGTACTTGGTGCTCCGCGCATCGGAATTGAGGTATAACGGCCACGGCAATACTGCCACCACGTCACCTCCACATTCGTCGGCGTGAGAGTTGATCGTCTGAACCCAACGCTCTAGCACGTAAAGAAGTGCATAGTCACCGGCTGTAGTATCGAGGGGGCTCATTCCGCAGACAACTTCGGTATTACCAAAGCCGACCTGCTTTCCCGTCACAACAAATGCCCGGTCAATCTCGGGCCAAAACAACGTACTCGCACGGAAGTATGGAGGGACATCATCTGGGAAGGCTTCCTCGAGAGCCAAGATGATGCCCTTCAAATCCTCACGCTCGGTATCACAAACAACTGCACTATTCGACATGATCATTCTCCTGTGTAATGGCACTGCCGCTGGATTAGCGACATCTGGTCATTTACACCAACGTCCATGGTCTTTTTCAGCAATCGGCAAGAAGCCACAGATACCAAAAACAAACCCATGCACTACCATATCGGAGCCGATCCAGACATGCAGGCAAGGGTTTAAGATGCTGGAAAGTGTACCAATGGCACACTTTCCTGGTCCTGAAAGACATCCCTAGTTAAAGAGGGATACCTTAACCGCTCCAGCATGTCGTCGCGAACCTGTGGATCGAGGATTCGCAACCCTCTTCTTTGTGTTAACGACCTCTGGATGCACGATAGTAGAAGACGGGTCCCTATGTTGTAACCAGGCATCGACGTCTTTAGACCGCCAGAAGACTGTGGTACTACTTCCACCAACTTGGTGAGGAGCAGGAAACGTCCCTGTCCGAATCCACCGATATAGTGTGGATCGACCAATCCGTAGCAGCTGCAGTATGTCGTTGACCTTGTAAACGGGTGCGGTAATCATAGCTCCACCCCCTCACTGCGAAGGTCGACACTATCGTTCGGACTCGTAGACGCCATACCGGCACTGTGATCCAAGTTCGTAACACAGCCGTGAGCCAACATACGGTTAAAAGAAGGCCCGGTCTCTAATAAGGAACTGTGGTTGCAGAAAGGAACAAAGATGTCGACACCGGTCTTGGCCATGATCGAGTTACGCAAGCGACGTGTACAGTGCCGACCTTCAGTCAGACAGTGGTTACGCCACTTGGTCCATAGTCCTAACTCTGTGTTGTTAAGTTCTGCGGGAATAGACTCAAGAGCTACCCGAGAAGAATAGCAGTGGATCCTACCTACCGACTCTAGGAACAAAGCCTGTAGATCCCGTGTAAGGAAGTCCTCGAACCAGGACTTGGTGCTATCACCGAAAGACCGCATCTGATCCCGGTACACAACTTCGATCCGCAGCATCCTGCCCATGTAGTGGGGATTCACTGCACCGTTAACAGACTTCAGAGGTTTGCGGTAGACTTTAACGGTCAACCGCTTCGAGTGCTTGCCGAAATAGATACCAGATCCTTCTGTTGTAACATCCTGGCATCCCAGCTTCGCAACGGCTTTTAGACCCTCCAGCAGCCTGTGCGAACTAATGCAGTCTCCTGCATCGTACATATGCGCAAGGTGGAACTGCGATAGGTGTGAGGGTGCAATGCAGTATCCTTCAGCGTTAAGGTTGCTCTCGATAATGCGAAGCGCCTGACATAGCACTGTCGCCGGAGAAGAACTGCAGAAAGCGGCACTACCATACACAAGCCGGGTGGGGTTACAGGTAGCCATGAGACGATTCTCGTTGACCCAAAGAAGGATCTTGGCTCCTGTTACAGGATCTACGATTACTCGTTTGCCTCCTTCCGCAACAACCTCACCTTCTGCTGTAACCTCCTGTGTGCTTCTCTGGTACAGGAGACGGAACAACTCAACAGGTGATACCCTCTCACCGTCTTTTGTAACCCGGCACACCACTGTCATCTTATCGAGGATTGGTTTAGGGGATTGGTGCAGTTCTCCTTCAGCATACAGCTGCCGAATGATGTCAGCTGAACGAGGAAGGGTCTCTGTGGTAAGTCTCAAGCTCTGCTCTACAACAGGTGCCCTTGTTCGAGGTGCTGCTATGTAGGTAGCTGGTACAGCAAATGGAACCGTGGAGTGATGATCCCCAGCAGGATCTTGTTCCTGTGAACCATGGACAGCTTCGGGTTCTGTTACAGAAGCTGCAGTACCTGCTGTAGGTTGAGAACCCGAAGGAGCCTGTACTATAACAGGTACCGATCCTTGGTCGGATCTTTGGCAGGTGCTGTTATGTGATTCTTGTTCAGCTCCTTGGTTGTCGAGCAGGGATGAACTTGAGAGAAGGTTAGTGAGTGAGGTTGGAAGAATGGGTGGATGGGAGTATGGAAGGGAGTCAATTGTAGCTGTTTGAGGGGTAATACTCATTGGAGCGTCCTTGGTGATCAGTTTCGCCAACCTGATGGCTGACTCCGGCTGATTTACCCCGTTGCCTTCTCGCTCCTTCCACTCCATGAAGAAATCCAACAAACCCGACCATGCTGCTGAAATCTCGAGTAACTACTACTCGAAAGAGCCCAATTTGAAGCCCCGACAACTCCCTTTTTTGCATTTTCTCTCAAGCACCGGCATTGAGTGTGTAAATGCAAAGGTTTTACCTATCACGAGTCTATCCACACGCGAATCTATCAACACTCTTGTGGATAGATCAAAGTGCCCGGGTATGATAACATAGCGGTACCCCACGGCCAGAATAGTGCTATGTAGGCTCGCGAAACACCGAGATAGAGCGAATTTGCCGCTATCATGAAGATTATAGCGACATAGGGATCTCTATTAGACATCCGTAGCCACTATGTGATAGGCCAAATGGCTATTTAATGACTATATAGCTGGTGTCTGGGCTATCTACCACGTTAACGGAAGGGTTGCCTTACTCTAACATAGCGGTTCATGACCAGGGAGCAAACCCGCGATCGGCAGTTGTGCGATGGCAGGTAATGGTTCGTGCAAGCTCTACAGGCAGTGCACCAACTACATTACCCAGTATACCGACTCACGCGATCGCTTGTAGTGTACATTCCCCTGCAACAATACGATCAATAAAGTCAGCCCACTGCTGCATTATGACTCGCCGTTTATTGATAAACTCTGCCCGATCATACGCAGTGCCATTCTTGTCAGACGTCGCATGACCAAGTTGGATATCAATGATGCTTTTATCAACATCGAGTTCTTCTCTCATTATCGTCATTGCGCTTGCGCGAAATCCATGAGGCGTGTGCAAATCTTTGTATCCAAGATCCTTGAGTAGCACACCGAAAGCAGCATTCGATATTGGATGACCATCAACAAACCGGCTGGGGAATACATATTCACTTTCTCCCGCCAGCTCTTTGAGTCTCTTGAGAATCTCAATTGCCTGTCGGCTCAAAGGTATATAGTGAGGTTCGGCCCTTTCAGCCATTCTCCGTTTACATCCTCTCTTATGACCAGGAACAATCCAGACGTTATGAAAGAAGTCAATTTCTTTCCACTCTGCCAATTGCATTGCACCTGGACGAAAGAAGGTCAATGCGAGCAACCGAAGCCCGAGCCTCAACGGTTCACGATTCGTATCAGAGCTAATCATCCGCAGGAGCTGCGCAAACGCCTCCGCCCGTACTCGCGCAGGATAATTTTTCACCGCTCGATTATTAACTATATGACCTTGCTCCCGCAAGATCGGGATTGTAAACGGCTTAAGTCCCTTGAAGCGTAGAATCCTCTCTATGTACTCCAGCACCCGGATAGCCAACACATCTGAACCACGCTCGCAAATCGTTCGAAAGATCGCAAGCGCGTCTTCGGCAGTTACGGCATCAATCTGCTTATTACCGATCGTTGGCAAGATATCCTTTCGGATTCTCTGGAGGACATTCTTCTGGTTTGATTCCGACCAGCCTTTTGCTTGGACAGTAAACCACTTCTCGGCAACCTCCCGAAACAACTCGCCGGAGGTTGGAGAAAACGAATCAGGTGTTGCCGCTTTCTTCCGTTCCTTCATCGGTACGGCCTGGCCTGCCTTGGGATCGATCCCGGCAGCGATCTTCCTGCACACATCCTCTGCAAGGTCACGCGCACCGTTGACCCACACCTGCTCCCCAGCGACTTCCGTCACGTATCCCCGCAGAGGGACATCTGGGTAACGCCCTAGGTTCAGCTTGTGCCGCTTGGCTTGGTAGCTGTAACGGACAAACCAGTACTTGGACCCATTGGGGTGCACGAGCATAGTGAGTCCGTTGGCGTCAGCGAGCGTGTATTCCTTGTCCGCAGGTTTGGCCTGCCTGTATTTCGCGTCTGTGTTGTGTGTCTTGTGCATCGAGTCTCGCGTCTCCACGGAGCCTCTACGTGAGGCGTCCATGGTGGGTGATTTACGGTAAGACCCGGCTCGTTCTTGAAAATTCTTGGTACCAATTTTGGTACCAAAATTCATGGGATACCCTGGCACAGGATGGCACAAGGTGGCACAACATGGGACTGTGCCCTTCGCCTTCAAACCCGCATCAATACTGGGCTTGAAGGCCAAAAAGGCCAAAAGAAAAGCGCCCGCCAGCTTCTGCTGATGGGCGCTTTAGTTGGGGTACAAGGATTCGAACCTCGATAGTCGGAACCAGAAACCGAAGTCCTGCCATTGGACGATACCCCAATTGTTCTGAGAAGAATATGGCGGAAGAAGTCGTTTGTCAAGACCTCTCCCGCCCCAAAAAATCAGTCGACCTTGCGGACGGCTCCGAGGCTTGCGCTGGTGGCAAAGTGCGCGTATGCCTTGAGCCAATTGCTCACCTCGCGGATGCGCGAGACCGGCTTCCAGGCATCCTTGCCGCGAGCCTCCTCCTGGGCGCGGCGCGTGGCCAGTTCCTCGTCGGAAAGCACAACCTGGATCAGGCGGTTCGGGATGTCGATCTCGATCAGGTCGCCGTCGCGCACCAACCCGATGGCACCGCCATTGGCGGCCTCGGGCGAGGCGTGCCCGATGGAAAGGCCCGAGGTGCCGCCCGAGAAGCGACCGTCGGTGAGAAGCGCGCAAGCCTTGCCCAGGCCCTTGGACTTGAGGTAGCTGGTGGGATAGAGCATCTCCTGCATGCCGGGGCCGCCCTTGGGGCCTTCGTAGCGGATCACTACCACGTCACCAGCCACCACCTTGTCCGCGAGGATCGCCTCGACCGCGTCGTCCTGGCTTTCGTAGACCTTGGCCGGTCCCTTGAACTTCCAGACCGAAGGATCCACGCCGGCCGTCTTGACCACGCAGCCGTCGAGTGCGATGTTGCCCTTGAGCACGGCAAGGCCGCCGTCCTTGGTGAAGGCGTGTTCCGCGTCGCGGATGCAGCCCAGGTCGCGGTCGTCGTCCAGGGTATCCCAACGCCGCTCCTGCGAGAAAGGCACGATCGTGGCCACGCCGCCCGGAGCTGCCTTGAAGAACTCGTGGCTGGCAGAGGTCCGCTTCACGTCCCACTGGTCGATCGCCTCGCCCAGCGTGGCCGCGTGAACGGTAGGCACGTTGCGCTCAAGCAGTCCGGCGCGATCGAGCTCACCCAGGATGCCGAAGATGCCGCCGGCGCGATGCACGTCCTCGATGTGCCAGACCGGGTGGTTGGGCGCAACCTTGCACAGGCAGGGAACCTTCTTCGAAAGCGCGTCGATGCGCTCCATGTTGAAGTCCACGCCGGCTTCCTGGGCAATCGCCAGGATGTGCAGGATGGTGTTGGTGGAGCCGCCCATGGCGATGTCCAGGGCCATGGCGTTGTCGAAGGCAGGCAGAGTGGCGATGCCGCGCGGCAGCACCGAAGCGTCGTTGCCTTCGTACCAACGCGTGCAGAGATCCACGATGCGGCGGCCGGCTTCCTCGAAAAGCTTCTTGCGGTCGGCGTGGGTGGCCACCACGGTGCCGTTGCCGGGAAGCGAAAGGCCCATCGCCTCGGTGAGGCAGTTCATGGAGTTTGCCGTGAACATGCCCGAACAGCTGCCACAGGTGGGACAGGCCGAGCGCTCGATCTTGTCCACGTCGGCGTCCGAGACGGCCGGATCAGCAGCCTTCACGATCGCGTCGATCAGATCCAGGTGGTGGGTCTTGCCGTCCCCCAGGATCACCTTGCCGGCTTCCATGGGTCCGCCCGAGACGAAGATCGAGGGGATGTTGAGGCGCATGGCGGCCATCAGCATTCCGGGGGTGATCTTGTCGCAGTTGGAGATGCAGACCATGGCGTCGGCGCAGTGGGCGTTGACCATGGTCTCCACGGAGTCGGCGATCAGCTCGCGGGAAGGCAGGCTGTAGAGCATGCCCGAGTGTCCCATGGCGATGCCGTCGTCCACAGCCACCGTGTGGAACTCGCGCGGAATGCCGCCAGCAGCACGGACCTGCGCGGCCACGAGGTCGCCCAGCTCCTTGAGATGCACGTGGCCCGGCACGAACTGGGTGTAGGAGTTGACGATGGCGACGATAGGCTTGCCGAAGTCGGATTCCTGGACTCCGGTGGCGCGCCAGAGCGAACGGGCTCCGGCCATGTTGCGGCCATGGGTGCTGGTGCGTGAGCGAAGTTCCGGCATCGTCGTATCTCCCGATGGCGCCTGCGCAGGCCGGCACGAGCCCGCGCGACACCAGATCGGCAAAGGTACCTAATTGCCGGAAGTCGATTCGAAACGAAAGTTGTGCTTGCGCGACACCCCCTTCCGGCACGAGATTATGGAGGTGGGATCCGGCACGCAACCGGATCTCGCAACACGACCACGCAACGCGGGAGGTCTGCCATGGAAATGATGAAACAAGCGGCGATGCTCGAAGAACATCTGACCCAAGTGGAATCGCGCCTAGCCTTGATGGAGTCGATGGAACGGGATCCCTCTCAGGATCTCCCGATGGATTTCCATGACCGGCTGGGACAGGTGAGGATGCTGATGGAAATCGCCCGGGAAAAGCTGGGCCTGGCCGAGATGGCGGGGGAAGATGCCTGGGAAGGCTTCCACAGCGGCGTGGAATTCGCCTGCAAGGAAGTCGACAAGGCGGCCTCGAGGATCAAGCCGAACTGATCCCAAGCGCTCCGATCCCGGGCTTGTGACGGGATCGGGGGGCAATTTCTGTCAAAACCCGAGAAAATGTGGCTTGCGACCTCGGAACAGCCTACATGAAGTGCATTTTGGTACTCCATGAGTTTTGCCTTGGAATACCTGTCTCCCGGCGGCAGGCCGCCTTCGTTCGAAGACATCGAGGAATGGCGTCTCGAAATCCCTCAGTTCGAGGCCTCGAACGAGCGGGACGGAGTGCGCACTTGGTGGTACCGAAACCCGGACACCAGCGTGTATTTCGTGCTGTCCCTCTACGAGGTGAGTCCCACCGACGAGGACCAGTTGGGCCCCTGCGGACTGGAATTCTCGCTGAACCATCTGCGCCCCAGCTTCTTCGCCGAGGAAGCCGCTCCGGTGATGGGAAGCATGGCCCAATGCCTAGGACTCGTGCCTTGCGACGGCGCCACCGGCAACCCGCTGACGAACGCCCCGGGAACCGAAGAGCTCTGCCGCGAGATCGTGACCCAGTGGGGCCACGGCAATGCAGTGGCCGTCGACGAGGCAAGCCAACAAGGCCGCCGCTTGCACTACATGGAACCTGACTCAACCCGCCGCTGGTGGGACTATTCGCGGCGCCGTCGTGCTCTGCGGGAAGCCTTGGCCGAGCGCCAGATCGAGGCCGAGATCCCGGCCGTGCACTTCCTGAAGACGCCCCACAGCGGCAAGGTCGTGACGGCCATGGCCTGGGAGAACGAGGGCGCGACCCTCTTCCCTCCCTGCGATATCATGGTGATCGACCGCACCATAGAGACCCGCAAGCTCTTCCGCAAGAGCGTGGAGCGCAGCGTCGCCTACGTCTCGACCGAGGTCTTCATGCGCCAGATCGTCGGCGCCCTCAAGACCATCGAGGTGGACGGCATGCCCATCCGCCTGCTCCTGCAGGAGGATGCCTGGAAGGCGGCCGACCGCATCCCCAGCCTCCCGCTCGAGGACGATCTCAACGACTTCAAGCCGCTGCGCCCCGACCAGATCATCGACGAGGTGCCGTGAAGGGGCTGACGGAATTCCTGTCGGCAAGCCCCACCCCGTGGCACGCCGCCCACGAGGCCGGACAGATCCTGTCAAATGCCGGCTTCGCACGACTGGATCCCAGTTCGGAACGTTGGACGACCGAAGGCGAAGGCGCCCATGTCGTAATGGGTGGCATGGTGGTGGCCTGGCGCTGGCCTAAGCACCTTTCCGGACTGCGGCTGGCGTGCGCCCACACCGACAGCCCCAGCTTGCGCCTCAAGCCCCGCCCGGAGCGCCGAGGCCCCGACTGCACGATGCTCTCCGTCGAGGTCTACGGCAGCCCCATCCTGCACACCTGGCTCGATCGCCCGTTGGAGATCGCCGGGCGCGCCTTCCTGAAGGACGGCTCGAGCCGACTGGTCCGGCTGGCCTCCCCGCTGCCTGTGCTGCCCAGCCTTGCCATCCACCTGGACCGCGAGATCAACGACAAGGGCCCCCAGCTCAACCGCGAACTGCACCTGCCGGCCCTGGCCGCCCTAGGCGAGTGGAACCTGCAGGCCGCCCTGGAACAGGCCGTCGAGGGCGAGATCGCCGGGACCGAACTCTGCCTGGTCGACAGCACCCCGGCCTGCCTGGTGGGCGCGGGCGAGCTCCTCCAGTCGGGCCGCCTGGACAACCTTTCGTCCTGCCACGCCCTGCTGGAAGCCTTCACAGGGCTGGAGACCTTCGCGCACTGGCCGGTGATCGCGCTGTTCGACGGCGAGGAGATCGGCTCGGAGCTCTCCGGAGGCGCTCGGGCGAACACGCTTCTCCACCTCTTGGAGCGGGCTGCCGCGGCCTTGGGTGCCGACCGCACCCGGTGGCTTGCCCTGCTCTCCTCGTCGCTGGGACTTTCGGCCGACATGGCCCATGCCGTGCACCCCAACCACGCCGGCAAGCACGACCTCGGCAATGCACCCTTCCTGGGGCACGGCCCGGTGCTCAAGACCAACAGCGCCTACCGCTACGCCACCGATGCCCAGAGCGCTGCCCTGCTGCGCACCCTGGCCCGCGATGCGGGGATCCCGCTGCAGGAATTCGCCATGCGCGCCGACCTGGGCTGCGGCTCCACCGTCGGGCCCGGACTCTCCGCTTCCTTCGGGATGCCGGTGGTCGATTGCGGCGCCCCGCTCCTGGGCATGCACTCGTCCCGCGAGCTGATGGCCGTCTCCGACCAGGCCAGCTCCACGCGCCTCTATCAGGCGTTCCTGGGGCACTGAGACGAGCCTTCGCGCGGAGTTGGGTCTTGGGAGACGGGGGCCGAGGAGCTCCCCGCAGAGGGAGCTTGGGGGAAACCTCCCCCGGAATGAGGGGGCTTGGGGGACACTCCCCCAGGCGAGGGGGTGAGGGACAGACCCCGCAGGCCCCGGCAGCGAGATTGGCCGAGGAGGCTGGACCGCAGGGGGAAACTTCCCCCACAAAAAATCAACGCTTTGTCCCCAAAATCGGCTTGCGGTTTTTCTGAGACTACTCTAAGTTGGAATAACTTAAACGGGACTAACGGGGAATTGGGATGAATCGATACGATCTCGTGCTTTTGGGCTTCATCGCCGAGAAGGAATCGAGCGGCTACGACATCATCACCACGATCAAGCGGCGCGAGCTGGATCGATGGGCGAAGATCAGCACAAGCACCGTGTACAACCGCTTGCTGCGGCTGGAAAAGAGCGAGTGCATCGTCGGGCGGGTGGAAAAGGACAGCAACCGCCCCGAGCGCACCATCTACAACATCACCGAAAAGGGCCGCACCCTCCTGCGCAAGGAGGTCGTGAAGCACCTCACCGGCTTCAACGACGACCCGCGCCAGCTGGGATTCGCCTTTTTGTTCGCCACCAAGCCCCTGGAAGTGGCCAAGCAGCTGCGCAAGCACGCCGAGGAGCTTTCGGCCCAGATCGCCGCCATCGAGACCATGATCCGTGACGAGCCCCGCCCCACCCTGTACCCCGAGGGGCCGTTCCTCAACTGCATGGCCCGCGACCACATGCAGGTGGAGCTCAAGTACACGCTCGCCGCCATCGAGATCCTCAAGGATCCCGAGAAGGCCAAAAAACTCAACGGCTGGTTCTTCCTGAACTTCGGCAGCCGCGAATTCACGGGCGGCGAAGAGATCCCTCTCGCCTCCGACCTATCGATCAACCAACCCACCAGCCACAATACGGAGAGACCATGAGCAACTACGGTTACTTCGACGACGCCGCCAAGGAATACGTCGTCACCAATCCCGCCACCCCGATCAAGTGGTGCAACTACGTCGGAACGCTTGCGTTCGGCGGCATTGTCGATACCACCGGCGGCACGCTGGTTTGCAAGGGTGACCCGGCGCTCAACCGCATCACCAAGTACCTGGCCTGGATGCCCAACTCCGACTTCAAGGGCTCCACCATCTACATCCGCACCAAGGATGCCGCCGGCAACGTCGAGGTCTTCTCGCCGTTCGTGACCCCCACGCTCATCCCGATGGACAAGTGGGAATGCCACGTGGGCCTCTCGTACTCCCGCTGGGTCGTCGAGTACAAGACGCTCAAGATCGAGATCAAGGCCTTCGTCCCGACCGGCTCCTCCGTGCTCTTGCAGGACATCGTCGTGACCAACACCGGCGCCCCCCTGCAGGTGGACATCGTGCCCGTGTACGAGTTCTCGCACTTCGACGCGCTCAAGCACCTGACCAACGCCGACTGGGTCCCCCAGACCATGACCACCAAGGCTCACACCGAGTCCACCGGCGAAATCGTGCTCGAGCAGTACGCGTTCATGAAGCGCGACTTCGAGGTGAACTACTTCACCGCTTCCCAGCCGGCCGCCTCCTTCGAGACCGACCGCCGCAAGTTCCTGGGCAACAACGAGATGGGCTCCTACGCCCGTCCGCTCTCGCTCTTTGCCGACAAGCTCTCCGACTCCACCTGCGTGCGCGGCGACAACATCGCCGCCCAGCAGTTCGCCGCAGGCACGCTTGCCACCGGCGCCTCCTACCGCGTGGTGACCCAGCTGGGCAAGGAAAAGTCGATCGAGGTGGCCCGCCCCTCCATCGCCAAGTACCGCGACCTCAAGAACGTCGACGCCGCCTTTGCCGAACTCGCCACCTTCTGGGCCGAGTACCTCACCGCCCTGCAGGTCAAGACCCCGGACGCCTCGTTCAACTCCATGGTGAACGTGCACAACCCCCGCCAGTGCCACACCACCAAGAACTGGTCCCGCTACCTGTCGCTGTACCAGTTGGGCTTTGGTTCCGACCGCGGCATCGGCTTCCGCGACTCGTCGCAAGACCTGCTCGGCGTCATGAGCCACATGCCCAAGGAGGCACTCGTGCTGGCCGAGAACCTGCTCTCGGTGCAGAAGCGCGACGGTTCGGCCATGCACCAGTACTTCCCCTCCACGATGGAAGCCAACGAAGGCGACTCCCGCGAAGAGGCCGATCGCCCCAACTACTACGGCGACGACCACCTGTGGATCATCCAGACCGTGGCTTCCTACCTCAAGGAAACCGGCGACCTGGCCTTCCTGGACAAGTCCATCCCGTTCTACGACAAGGACAAGGCCACCGGCAAAGCGCTCGAAGCCGGCTCCGTCTGGGAGCACCTGTGCCGCTCCATCCGCTTCACCTGGAACAACCGCGGAAGCCACGGCCTGCCGCTGTTGGGCTTTGCCGACTGGAACGACACCGTCAACCTGCCCACCGGCGCCGAGTCGATGTTCAACGCGAACCTCTTCGGCAAGGGCCTGATCGAGGCACTGGCCATCGCCAAGGCCACCGGCAAGGCCACCGAGGCCGCCGAGTTCCAGGGCTACTACGACCAGATGAAGAAGATCTTCAACGAGACCTCCTGGGACGGCAAGTGGTGGAAGCGCTGGTACGACCACAAGGGCAACCCGATCGGCTCCAACGAGAACCAGTACGGCAAGCTCTACACCAACGGCCAGAGCTGGCCCGTGATCTCGGGCTTTGCCGAAGGCGAGCGCGCGCTCACCGCCCTGCAGTCCACCTACGAGATCATGAACACCAAGAACGGCATCAAGCTGTCCTGGCCCGGCTACAACGGCTTCGACCACACTTTGGGCGGCGTGTCCACCTACCCGCCGGGTGCCAAGGAGAACGGCGGCATCTTCCTGCACGCCAACCCCTGGGTGATGATCGCCGAGACCATGGTCGGCAACGGCGACCGTGCGTTCCAGTACTACAACCAGATCAACCCGGCCGCCAAGAACGAGGTCATGGACGAGTTCGAGTCCGAGCCCTACTGCTACCCCCAGAACATCCTGGGCGACGAGCACAAGCAGTTCGGCCTGGGCCGCAACGCCTGGCTCTCGGGCACCTCCTCCTGGACCTACCAGGCCGCCACGCAGTACATCTGCGGCGTGCGCGCCTCATTCGAGGGCCTGGTGGTCGACCCGTGCATCCCCAAGGCTTGGGGCGAGTTCGAAGTCGTCCGCAAGTTCCGCGGCGCCGTGTACCAGATCTCGGTCAAGAATCCCTCCCACGTCTCCAAGGGCGTGAAGTCCATGGTGGTGGATGGCAAGGCCGTCGAAGGCAACGTGGCTCCGATCTTCACCTCGGGCACGCACACCGTCGAGGTCGTGCTGGGCTGATTCTGCTGCTGGCCGCCCTTCGATACACCCCGCTGGCTGAGTGGCCGTAGGCTGTATCGAAGCCCGCGGGGCACGCTTGGGTAGGCTCAGCGCAACGCTCAGGGAACGGCCAGACAGATTCTGTCAAATACGAACCCGCTCCGATTTTTCGGGGCGGGTTTTCTGTTTTCTGCAATTTGGGCGCCCGGGCGGGTACGCCTGTGCGCCAGGGATGCCGGCTTTGCCCAAGACCCCGGCGCAGCCGTGGCTTGGCAGGCAGCCCGATCCCCGCTCGGCGGGGAGGCGCCCGAATGGGGACAGGTCGCACCACGGCGGCGAACGGATGCCCTATCTTTGGGACATGCCCCCTTGCTCCTCAACGTCCTCACCCACTCCGTCGCGGCTCGTCCTGGCCGCGTTGGCCCTGCTGCTGGGCCTCTCGGCATGCAGCACGCAGAAGCTGATCCTCGACCCTCGCAAGGCCCCGGCCTGGAGGCTGCAGCCAGGCCTCGCCCCCTGCTGGGCCCGCACCGTCCCGATCCAGCTGAACCTGCCCGAATTCCCGCGCTCCTACGAGGTTCCCCGTGAGCTGGCCTGGAGGTTCAACCTGAGATACCGCGCCAGGAATCCCCTGCTCGCCCCTGGACTGCGGCTGGAAACCCGCCTGGTCTACGACGCCTGCCGGACCGACTCGGCCCTTCCCTCCCTTGAGCTGTCCCTGCGACGGGAAGGCCTGGACAGCGCCACATCCCTCGATTCGATCCGCCTCCCCATCGGCCGGGAACGCGGCTCCGACCTGGCCACCCTCCTGGACGCGATGCACGCGCAAGGTTCCTCCGGCCACGCCCACGAACTGCGGCTGGTCGCGGTGAACGGCCTCGCGCTGGCGCCGTGGGCACGCGCCCTCGAGGCGGACTTCCTGCAGGCCCAGGAGAGCAGTCCACGATCAAGGTTCCAGCGGGACGATTCCACCTGGCAATGGCTGCACGACCGTGCCTGGAGCGATCCGGCCCTCCGCCATACGCTCTCGTTGCGGCTCTTCCTGGGAAGGAGTTGCCGCGGATGCTTCGCGATCGAGGACACCATCGTCCTGGACCAGGATTCCCTGCGTATCTCCCGCGCAGAGAGGCAGCCATGAGGCGCCTCCTCCTCCTTGCCCTGGCCTGCAGCATCTGCCTTTCCGGCTGCTTCTCGATGCTGCTCTCCGATCATGTCCACAGCCTCGAGCAGGCCGCCGCCAAGCCCGAAAACGATCCGGTCGGCATCCGCCCGGTCCCGGAACCGCGCCTGATCAAGGCCCCCTTGGTCTGCCAAGACCGCGACACCGTCTGGCGCCTCGATGCGGAGAACCTTCCCCTCTACCTGACGATCGCTCCCGAGCAGGCGCGGCTGTCCACCCAGGCACCGCCCTGCGTCGTGCCTGACCATCCCCCGGAAAGCGGCTTCGAATCGGATCGTACCGATTGGGAACTGCGCCGCAAGCAGCAGGCATCCCGCCCCGCCGAACCGCAGCGCTTCCTGGAGCTGGTCGTGACCAGCTCCCCCCTGCCCTTCCGCCCCGCCGACTCGTCCGGGCTTCCCACCTTGGCCTGCCTTCAGCTCCAGGCAGACTCCACCTTTCCCGACGACAGCTCCGCCCGGATGCTCAAGGGCAGCCACCTCCTGGCCTTTTCCCGCCACGGTGTCGCCTCCATCGTTGCGGTGCGGATCGACGCGCGAAGCCTGAACGACCTCAACGCCCAGCGTGCCGCCCGCAAGGGGTGGACCGGGCTGTTCGCCACCGTGCCGCTGGACGTGGTGACCTCCCCGGTCCAGCTTGGCGTGGTGGTGGTCGGCGTCCTCCTTGCGATCCCGTTCGGACTGGGCCTGCTCGCGGGCAGCATGGCGCACTGACCCTCCCTTGCGGGACGAGGATTCGCAAGGAGTGTGGACGCCGGGATTCCCGATGTGGTATTCTATGGCACGAATGCGATCATGAACCCGGAGCCGCACATGAAGAGGATGAAGATCCTGGTGGTGGACGATATCCAGGAGATCGCCGAGTTCCTGCAGGAGATGCTCGAGACCGAGCACGATGTCCAGGTGGAGACGTGTGCGACCCGCGCTCTGGAACTGGGAACCTCCGGCCGGTTCGATCTGGTCGTCACCGACTACAACATGCCGGTGGTGAACGGACAGATCCTGGCGCAGGCCATCGCCGCACAGGCACCCGCGACCCGCGTGGTCTTCCTCACCGGCTCGGAAGACTCCAGGAGCATTGCCGGCACCAATCCCTCGGTCGTGACCACCTTGAGGAAACCGTTGCGCCTGGCAGAGCTCCACTCCATGCTCGAGATCGTCTCGAAACACTTCGAGGCCACCCCATGAAGTCCGTCGTGGCGATCACGAGTCTGCTGGCGCTGGGACTGAACGCCCTGGCATGGGGACTGCGTCTGGGTTACATGGCCTCGGTGGCCCTGGTCTTCGGGTCCGTGACCGCCTATCTCCTGGTCAGCGCCCGCGTCCTGCTGCCCAGCGACCGCAAGCTCTTCGCCGGCTTCTTCCTCTTCAGCAACCTCGCCACCCTAGGCCTTGAGAAGCTGATGCTGGGACTGAACGTCTGGGGGTTCAGCCACGTTACGCGCACCCTGATCGGCCTCACCTGGCTGGGTGCCCCGATCGAGGAGTACATCTACTGGGCGCTTTGCCCCGCCATCGTGGGTCTGCTCTACCTCGTGCAGGCGCGCACCAAGGACGCCCCGCTCCCCGACCCGGCCTACCTGAAGCCGCTGATCGCCTTCGTCGAGAGGCTGGACAAGCTGAAGGCACCGCAGGACGCGGTCCACTACGTCGAGGACGCTGCCGTCGATGCCCAGTCGCACTATCGGACCGGCCCCCGCTTTCCCGTCTACATCTGGGTGCAGCTGACCATCGCCTCGCTGATCCTCCTGATGTTGCGCAGCTTCCACGGCTCGTGGCGGCACGCATTGGCCACCGCACTTGCCTTCACCGCCTGCGCCTTCCCCAACGAGCTCTACTGCCTGCATGCCGGATACTGGGTCTACAACGCGAACCGCCTGCTGGGGATCTATCTCCTCGACATCCCCGTGGAAGGCTACCTCATGTACCTGCTTTCGCCCGTCTGCGCCTGCATGATGCTGGACATCGCCAACCGCAAGATCTACGGCAAGGACCTGTGACGTGCTCTTCGGGTTCACTCGCAAGAGTGCTCGCTATCTCCTGAGCCCGCGTTTCTACACATTTTCCTGCGCCCTCAACCTGCTGTCGATGGTCTTCGGCATCCTCCTCCTGCCCCCGTCGGGGAAGATCCTCTGCACTGCGGGCTCCGGTGTCCTGTTGGGACTCCTTGTGGAGTCGCGCTTCCAGAGGACATTCTCGGGCGAGGACTACCGTCGCCGCTACGTCCTCAAGATGCTGATGGGAATGGCCGCCATCGGGATGTCGATGTTCCTGCTGGATCGGGACTACCTGCTCTTCCTGCCGATGCTGATGGGCATCCTCTACCTGAACGTGAACACCATCCTGCGCTCCTCGCTGATCACGGCCTCCTGCATCGTCTTCATGTCCACCTCGCTCGTGAAGATCGTCCTCTCGAGCCAGGCGAACAAGTTGGAGCACCTGGCGGTGATGATCCTCTTCATGACCACGGCGTTCCTGTCGGGGCTGATCTTCCGCACCAGCAAGAACGAGCTAGAGGAGGTCGAGAACCGCAGCCAGATGATGCGCTGCGCCTTCCAGCTGGCCTCGCAGCTCATGCGCCACGACATGCGCAATGCCATGCAGCAGCTGCAGGTGTTGGGCATGGCCCGCTACCGCAACGATCCCGCGCTCTTCAGGAAGACCATGTCCGAGCACACCCAGACGCTCGACCGCATCGTCAGTGCCGACCTCTTCTCCGACGCCCAAGAAATCCGGTTCGGCGAGCTGATCCCCGCGCTTTCCAACCAGCTGTCGCACCGCTGCGAACTCCATCACCAGAGCCTGGACGAAGAGCCTCTCGTAGGCAACCGGAATCTCGTCCATTCGGTGCTGAAGAACCTGCTGGAAAACAGCATCGAGGCGGCCCAGCGCCAAGGCGCCTCGCCCTGTCTACGCATCGTGAAGGTCGGCAACAAGATCACCGTGCTGGACAACTGCGGCGGCTTTGACATCACCCGCGTGCTGGAAGGACGCACCTCCAAGAAAGATGCCGCCAACCACGGCATCTTCCTGCGCACCGTCACCGACCCGGCCATCGCCTCGCTGTTCGGGTTCCGCGTCGAACTGTGCTCCGTCCAAGGCGGCACGTCCTCCGTCCTTACCTTCGAGCCTCCTCAGCCCGACTAGAACCTCCGCAGCCGCGAGGGCCGATCTTCCTTGCGGGCCGCCGCAAGCGACAGCATCTTCGGGTCGCCCCACAGTAGAACGCATTGCCGTGCCCGGGTGATCGCGGTGTAGGCGATCTGGCGCGTCAGGAGCGGCGTGTCGCGCTCGGGAAGCAGGAAGAGGACCTCCGGGAACTCGGAGCCTTGCGACTTGTGGACCGTGATGGCCCAGGCGCTTTCCAGCCCCTGAAGCTCCCCCGCCCGCACGGAAACGCTCCCGAACACCGCCCAAGGCTCACCGTGGCGCTCCTCGATGGTACCCAGATCTCCGTTCCAGAGGCCATGCTCGGGGTGGTTTTTCCCCAGGATCACCGGCTGTCCCGGAAGGAACATGCCATTGCGTCCCGTGCGTGCCCGTAGCCGCTCGTCACAGGCGCGGTTGACGGCCTCGCGTCCGGAGGGTCCGCCGTGGGTGGCGCACAGGATCCTTCCGAAATCGGGAGTCTCGAACCATCGCATCATCCAATGGTCCAGCAGCGCCTCGAGGGTTCCGCCCAGGTGGCGCACGCTCCCCTCTTGCGTTCCCTCGCCGCCGATCCAAGCCTCCAGCCCAAGCGACGGAGCAAGGTCGAAGGACCACTCGCCCTCGTTGAGCGCCCGGCTGCACTCCGCGATGCGGCCCTGGTTGCGCCATGTGAAGGTCAAAGCGGTGCGGTGGGTCGCAAGCCTTGGCGCCATCATCAGGTCGGCCAGCACGGCACCCGCCTCCACCGAGGGAAGCTGGTCCGGGTCGCCCACCAGGACGAGGTGCGAGGTCTGCGGCACGGCCGCAAGCAAGGCGGCAAACATCCCCAGGTCGATCATCGAGGCTTCGTCGACCACCACCACCCGGTGCGGCAACCGGTGACCCGCATGGTGGCGGAAGCTCCCGTCGGGACGCGCCCCGAGCAAGGTGTGCAGGGTCGAGGAGCTGCACCGCGAAAGCCCGGACTGAGCCGGGGACAGCAGGATGCCCTGGGCACCCAGGCGCTCGAGGTTCGTGGCGACACTTTCCGACAGACGCGCCTGGGCACGGCCCGTGGGGGCGCACAGCACGACATGCTCGGGGTGGAGGGTCGGGTCGGCTTCGCACAGCGCCCAGAGGAGACAGGCCACCACGGTGGTCTTGCCGGTGCCTGGACCTCCGGTGAGCACCACGAAGCGTTCCTCCAGGGCCTTCCTGACCGCCGCACGCTGATCCTCATGCAGGCCGGAACGCGGATCGACCGCAGCGACCAAGGCAGCGGCACAGCGCGGGTCAATGTCTGTCGTCGAGGTCCCGCAGCGCACCGCAAGATCGGCCAGGAGCCCGTCCGTGGCAGCCTCGTGGCGGGCAAAGCCCAGCGTCAGCTCCCCGCCTTCGGTGTCCACGCACAGGAGAGGCCTTGGATCCCTGTCCTGGGTTCCCGTGAGCGGCGCGCAGGCATGCGGATCCTTGGACAATTCCTGACAAAGATTGGACAGTTCCTGTCGAAGCGCGGAAAAGGCCGACGCTTGGGCCGTGGCCAAGGCAGACAGGTCGAGGAACTCCCAGCCGCTCTCGGGCAGGGACTCCAGGGGTTCCATCAGTGCAAGAAGCTCCCCCTCGGTGCTGCAGGGTCTCCCCTGTCGCAACCGCACCAGGGCACACAGCAACAGGAACTGGAGACGAGGCTGGCCGGACGAGAGCAGGCGCGTCTGGCGCAAGCAGGCCGCGTCAGCAAGACCAGCGGCGAAAAGACCCAGGGCAAAGAGATCACCGGGCTCCCGAGGCATGGAGAAGGGTGTCTCGAGCAGGCGGGAAGCGTTTCCCTTCCAGGCCGAAAGCCAGGTCTGCCACGGGGTCATGCTCGGGCTCCTCGGGTGTGGCGGGTGTCAAGCCAGCCGCGCAGGGCCGGGGTCATCAGCCCCTGGACAGAATCCGGAGAGACCCAGACGCCGCTCGGCGCGCTTGCCGGGTCGGCGAAGGCACGCAAGTAGAGGTAGACTGCGCGCCCCACCGCAGCGCCTGCAGGGAGCGCCTTCTGGACGACGCTGCGGTAGAGGTCGGCCTGTAGCGCATAGCCGTGGGATTCCATGGACTCCTGGAGGTTGCGCGAATTCCATTCGGAAAGGGAGGTCGTCTTCCAGTCGAGCACATGCCACCTTCCGGCGTGGCGGAAGAGCAGGTCGATGTAGCCCACCATCCAGCCGCGGGGCTTTTCGCCTTTTGACAGATTCTGTCCATCGGCCCCGAAGGCCCAGTGGAACTCGGTCTCGGGGCGGCGGTCCTGCGGTGCCAGGTCGCACAGCCGAAGCGAGCCGTCCTCGCCCAGGTCGATCTCGGCGGTCAGCACCGAGCGCAGCAGCGACACGACCGGTTCGGCCAGGTCGCGCGACAGCCCGTGGGACTGCAGGACCTTCCCCACCCCGTCCAGCCCCCCCGGAGGCTCCTCCCCGGCGGCGATCCAGGACAGATCCTGTCCCGGATCCATCCAGGCTTCCAGCACCTCGTGGAGGCAATCGCCCGTGTGCGACCCGCGCGGAAGCCAGGCATCTTTGCTTGAAACGATGGAAACCAGGGATTCGTTGGGCTCGTGCGGCTCCTCGGCCCGGGCGGTACGGCCGTCCAGGGCAAGACCGCCGCCGCTCTCGCGCTGGATCTGGCTGTAGGAGGTCTGCACCTTGAGCCGTGAAGAAAGCTCCAGGGCTTCCACCTCCTCGACAGCATGGACAGCTGCGCGGGGAGTCATCTCGGCTCCGGAGGCGCTTCGTTCCTGGCTTTGTGGCGCGGCTTCCAGCAGGCCCACCCGCGAAGGCAGGGCATCGAGAAGCGGCGCCAACGCTCCCGACAACGGATCTTTACTGGACCAGCCTCCCGCCTTCTTGGGCTTTGCCAGGCAGTGCGACACCAGGAGGAGCTTGGGGCGCGTCAAGGCCACGTAGTGCAGACGCCGCTTCTCCTGCTCCTTGGCAAGCTTGGCGTTCTCTTTCAGCACCTGGAGATCGACATGCCACGAGGTCGTCGATTCCTTGCCCGGGTCCTTGATGGCTGGCATGGCGTGCAGCGCACCGCCTTCGATCCAGCTCAGCACCGGCTGCTGGTTCGACCCCGAAGTCTCCGCCAGGAACACCACCGGAAACTCGAGGCCCTTGGAGGCGTGCATGGTCAGGATCTGCACCCGCTGCCGGTCGGTGGCACGGGCATGCAGGTTGCGGTCGTCCTGGGCGTTCTCCTCGCCCTCGGCCAGGCGTCCCAGGTGCTCCACAAGCTCCGCGAGGTTCCCTTTGCCGGCCACCAGCCAATCCAGGGCATGAGCCGTGCACTGGCGCCAGTCCATCCATTCGCGCTCGCCCGAGGCTGCACCAAGCAGACGCCCCTGAACCCCGCTTGCGGCGGTCATGCGCCGGAAGAACTGCCCCCAGCGGCCGCGCAGTCCCAGTTCGAAGAGGACGTGGAGGAGGTCGTCCTGCCCGTCGAGCACGCGGGTGCACAGCGCCTTGCGCCAGAGTCCGCTTTCCGTGGGTCCCGCATGGAGCGCCGCCAGCACCGCCCGCAGCTCCAGGGCAGCACGCGAGGCGAAGACCCCTTCCTGCTTGTAGAGGGCCCAGGGGATTCCTGCCCGGTCGAAGGCCTTGCGGAAATGCCGCACCGTCGAGCGCGAACCGGCCACCACCGCGAAGTCGCCCCAGCCCAAGGTGTGGCTCTTCCAGTCCTTGCCCTCCGGGAGATCGACCGTCTGGCCCTCGAGGGCCAGGATCCAACCCGCGCATTCCCGGGCGTACTCGGCACGCGCCGGGCCTGAGGCAAGGTCGGAGCGATAGAGGCGCACCGGTGTTTCGGAAAGGCCGTGAGGAAGGACATGGCTTGCCTCGCCCTCGCGCTTCGGAGCGCTGGCCTGCACTTCCGGGCCGTAGGCCAGACGGGAATTGTCGTCGAGGAACCACTCCACCGGCACTTGGTAGGACTCCTTGGCCTTTCCCTTGCCGCGGGTGCGGATCTCCAGCCTTGGGCTGAGGACCTGGTTGTAGCCCTCGATCAGTGCCGGGAGCGAGCGCCAGTTCTCCTGGAGCGGCAAGCTCTGGGCCCCGTGCTCGGTCTCGAGATGGTCGCAGGCATCCAGATATGTGGAGACGTCGGCCCCCTGGAAGGAGTAGATCGACTGCTTCGGATCGCCCACCAGGAAGAGCACCGGCTGCGTCTCGCGCCGCCGGGAGAAGTCATCCTGGGAAAGGAACCAGGTGCGGAAGATCGACCACTGCAGGCGGCTGGTGTCCTGGAACTCGTCGATGATGCCCACCCGCACCTTGGCGCGCAGGATCTGACGGAAACTGTCCGTCCCCACCGCCGTCGCCATCCGGCCCAGCATGTCCTGGAAGGAGAGCAGGCCTTCGGCTGCCTTGCGGGCGTTCCAGCGGCACGCCGCCTCGCGGGCCCAGCGCGCCTGGAACGAAGCCTCGCGGGCCCCGGCATCTTCAAGAGCCCACGCCTCCTCGATTCCGCTGGGCTCCAGCACCACGGAGGGATCCAGGAGGAGCCGTGCCAGGGCCTGCGCCTTCTCCAGGTGCCGCCCGATCGAGACCTTCGAGAGCATTTCGGCAAAGAGGCCTTCCGGCGCCCCCGCAGGCTTCCAAGCACCTTGGCGCAGCACCTCGCGCAGGGTCGTCTCAAGACCCTCGTCGTCGTCCACAAGCTCGGTGGCAAAGGGGGTTCCCGACTCGAACGGGTAGGCGCGCAGCAATCGAAGACAGATGCTGTGGATGGTCCCCACCAAGCACTCGCCCAGTTCCTTCTGGCAGGCCTCGAGATGGGCCTTGATCTTGGGGTCGACTTCCTCGGCCACCGCCTCAGAAAGCTTCGTGCGGATGCGCTCCAGCAGCTCGCCGGCGGCCTTCTCGGTGTAGGTGACAAGCAGGATCTCGGACAGGCGCAATCCCCGCTCGCGAAGCAGGCGCAGCACCAGTCCCACGATGGTGTAGGTCTTGCCGGTGCCCGCGTGGGCCTCGATCACGCCATGGCGGAAGAGATCAAGCGTCTTCATCGTGTTCCTTGTCCTGGGCACCCAGGAGCGGTCCCAGGCGGCGCGCCACCAGGGCAGCGAAGCGCTCCCCGTCCTCGTTCTCCTCGCCCGTAAGCCAAGGGCGGAAGAGCCGCTCCAACGTATCGGGATAATCGCTTTCCTCAATAGCATCCCGCAGCGACTCCAGGGTCGCGGAGCCGCCCAGGATCTCACGGGCTGGCAGGAACTCGCAGGCCCCCGCGGCGAGGTCCTCGGAAAGCGCCGAGAGCCACGGGAGCAGCTCGCCCCGGGGCTCGTCCCACACCTGCCAGAGCGCCTCGTCGTCGGGCAGCTCGCGCGACAGATGGACCGTCCGGACCTCTGACTCGCCGGCCGCAAGGAGCGCCGCCGCCTGCAGCCAGGACTCGATTCTTTTGCCCACATCCACTGTGGGAGGATCTGCTTTCTTGCTTCCCGGGGCCACCTTGGAAAGGCCCAGGATCGCCACGCCCCGCTCGCCTTCCAGCACCAGCGGGACAGTTCCTGTCAATTCGACCGGGTCCACGCCCGATCCCAGCCGCAGCACGGGATCGCGGCCCGGACGGCCCAAGCCAAGGTCGGCCCGCGCCCGCAGCACCGGCCAGCCTTGGCGCAGACGCAGGAGCTGCTCAAGCAGCCCTTCGGCCCAGGCGGTGAGCCTTGCCTGCTCCAGACGCAGCAGGTCCCCCTCAGGGCTGAAGCCTTCCCAGGCGGTGCGGGACAGGATCGTCCGGATCGCCGCGTTGGCCTGTGTCTCCTCTCCCTGCCACACAAGCGCCACCAAGGCATCGAAGAGCTTGCGGCGCAGCCCCGCCCCGTTGAGGGCATCGCTCTCCAGCGCCTCGGCCACGCTCCCCACCGTGTCGGGAGTCTCCTCGTCCTCGAAGCGAAGCACGCTGCGGACATGCCGCTTCCAGGGGTTCTCCACGAAGCCGCGCAATTGCGAGAGATCCAGGCGCACCGGCCCGTTCGCCGCCTTTGCGACCGGTTCGATCCGCTCCCACGGGGCAGGCCCCGAAGCCGGCTCCGGCACGACCGCATCCCAAGGGTCCCAGGACTCCACCGGGCTGGAAAGGATCCCCTTGCGGGGAAGTCCCGGCTCGCGGGCAAGCAGCCGCACCGATTGGAGCGTGACGGAATCCGTCATTTCCACGAGGGCCGCCCGCAGCTCCGAGAGGACGCTCGAGGCCTCGATCTCGCGGTCCTTCTGCAGGTCCTCGGCCCGCCACGAAAGCACCAGACGCGAACGCGCCGACAGGAGCACCGAGAGGAAGGCATGACGGTCATCCTGGGTCGGGTCGGCATCGCCCAGCAGGCGCTTGGTTCCCAAGAGATCGAGCGATGTCTTCTGCACGCTGCGGGGGAAGGCGTCGGCCTCCAGGCCCGCGACGATCACCAGCTCATGCGGAACGAGGTTGCCGATACGCAAGGGGGCGAAGGTCAGCGCACCCGCGAAGGCCCGTGCCATGCCGGGAAGCTCATCGGGAAGGAATCCCTTGGCAGCGTCTACCAGCTCCTCCAGGTCCATCGGCTCGGCGCGGCCGGCCTGCAAGGAAAGCAGCTCCATCTCCTGGCGCCAGGCCCGGCGCACCTGCATCTCCTCGGGGCCGTCGGCCTCGAGCCAGGCGTCGCACAGCGAAAGGAACCCCTCGGCGAGACTTCCCAGATCATGTCCGGGAAGCCGGGAACCGATGTCCTCCAGGTCCAGATGCAGCCGCTCCAGCGCCCCGGCGAACGCCTCGAGGCTTGCAGCGTCTGTGCTGTCGAAGTCGCGCCAGCCGGGTAGGCGCACCGACTCCGCAGCGCTGGCCAGAGGCAAGGAAACGTCCCCGTCGACCAGTCGCGAGGCGTAGAGGCGCAGGATGCCGGCCTTGAAGGTGTGGGTGTCCCAAGGCTCCAGGTCGCCGCGCCGGGCGCGGTCGGCGGCGTCCCAGCCGCGCAGCATCCCGGTCCCTTCGGCCCAGCGCTCCCAGGTCTGCACCGTGGCGGCCTCGACCCCCAGGCGCTTGCGGCACAGGGGATTGCGCAACAGCTCGAAGACCAGCGACCGGTCCATCCCCCGTAGGAGGAGCGTGCCGATCGCCTCTACACCGCGCGCGAAGCGGCTCTCGCGGCCGGGCTCGCCCAGGAATGCCCACGGGATCCAACCCGGCTCGTTCGGGGAAAGCCCTCCGAACACCCTGTGGATCTCGGTGCGGTGCCGCGCCGGATCGGGCAGCAGGACCAGCACGTCCGACGGACTGCGGTTCGGGTCCTCGGAGAGCCACTCCAGGATCTGGTCGCGCACCGCCTCCATCTCGCGGCCCCGCTCGGGGGCGGCAAGCAGGGTGACAGACTGGTCGGGCGGGATCGGATTGGACAGAATCCGTCCCGCCTTGCGCTCGAACGGCCGCGTTCCCGGACCGGGATGGCGCTCCAGCAGGCACTGCTGCAGGAGGGAGAGAACGCTCGGTTCGGCTCCGGACGGCATCGGCGCCTCGACCAGGAACTCGAAGTCGTAGTCCGCGAGCTGGCTCCAGAGGCTGATGTTCTCGCGTGCGGTGTTGCCCCAGCGCGAGAGCAGGAGCGGATCGGCCTCCTGGGCCCCGGCCGGATAGAGGCGCGGCGAGAGGCTTTCGGCCTGGTAGTCCTCTGGTCCGAAGTGCGGTAGCCGAAGTCCCTTTCGCGTTGCCGATCGGCGGCGCGTATCCAGATCCTCCCAGAACTCGGCACAGGGGTTCTGCAGGAAGAGGTGGATCTCCCGACCCTGCGAGAGCTCCATCAGCAGGTTGCGGTGGAAGTGGCTGACCTTGTCGACCAGGAAGAGAAGGACGGCAGTGCCCGAAGGGACCCATCCTTCCTCGCGCCGCAACCGGTGCAGGGCCGGGAGCGAACGGTATCCCGACTGCGCCAAGGTGCCCTCGGAGGCGAAGACGGCGCCGTAGAGATCACGCTGCCATTCCTCCCCTTCGTTCATCCCGGTCGGATCGAAGTAGGGACGGCTTGGCCAGTGGCGGTCCAAGCCATCCACAGCCCAATGGCCTTCGGCCCACACACTGGGCCGGTTGTACTCGTACTCCAAGAACAGTCGGGCCAGCTCCTGCGCCAACTGCAGACGCCGCCTGGGATCGATCGCTCCGTCCCTAACCAGGAACTCCCGCACCGGGGCGTAGCGCGGGTCTCCCAGGCGCGCAGCGTCCAGGAGAGGTACGAGTGCCTGCGAGAGCGCGGGCCCCTTGAGGAATCGCTTGTCCCCCGGCCCCAGGGAGCGCCACAGGAAGCCTTCGAGGGTCGGGGTCGGAAGGTTCAGGAGGGCGGAGCGCCGTTCGCACAGCCGCAGCTTCAGCCACTTGGCCACCGAGGGCGAAGGAACCACCACGTCGGGCGGAAAGGCAAGGTCGCTCCATTCCAGGTCCAGGACCTCGGAGAGGGAATCGACCAGGGGCTCGACGCGGTTGGCAAAACGAAGGTGCAGGGCCATTGGTAGAAGGATAACCCCATCAGCCCGTCGAGAGTGGGACATCGATGGGACAGTCTCCCGGCTCTGTCCGCTATCCCTGCGAGCGGTTGCCTTGGCGCCAAGCCAGGAGCCAGGCGATGGCGGCCGCAGTACCGCCCGTGGTGTCGGCCAACCAGTCGCTCACGGTGCAGGAGCGGCCGGGCGTGAAGGACTGGTGGATCTCGTCCGAAGCTCCGAAGGCGCTGACCAGGAGGACCGCGATCCAGACGCGGCGCGGTGCTCCGATCGCCAGCGACAGCAGGTATCCAAGTCCGAAGAAGGCTCCGCAATGCACCACCCAGTCGACCGGATGCGGCATCGGAGGAGTCTGAGCTCCGGTACGGCTGGAGAGTGCCACGATGAGGCCGCCCCAAGCGAGGGCCGCGACCAGGAAGGGGATGCGAAGCTTCATCGCCGGCAAGTTAACCTCCACAACGAAGCTCCGCAGCAGGTCACTGCTCGTCTTCCTCCTGCTCGGCCATGGCCTCCAACTGCTCGGCGATCCACTCCTGCGGAGTGAATTCCTCGGGCTCCAGGTTCGACAGGCGCGGACGCAGGAACTCGACCAGGGCGGACAGCGTCTCGCCGTCGAAGGCCTGGGGCTTGTCGCCGAAGGAAGCAGTGGACGGATCGACACCGCGGAACTCCTCGAGGGAGACGGGCTTGAAGGTGGCGATCGAGGAGGCGATGAACACGTACTCGCCGGTGAACCCGTCGTCCTCGACCTCGTCGAAGAGGTCCACGTCGATGAGCAGGGCGCTGGCCACGATCTTGCCGGCCGACTCGAAGAGCACGTAAGCGACCTCGTCGTCGGTGAGTGCAAGCTCCTGGGTCTTGAAGGCCAGGTAGGAGCAGCCGTACTCGTCGGCATCGCCGATCATGTCGTCCTCGAAGCATTCCTGCTGGAGCTTCTCGAGATCCTCGGCCTCGAAAAGTTCCTTGTCCAGAGGCAGGATGCGGTACAGAACGGAATAACTCATGACGATTCTCCTTGGTTGTGTGTGCCCCCAAGGATAGGCATTCGCGTCCGTCCGGTCGTTGCATTCCTGTCACGAAATGCGCGCACCCTCGACAACCCTTCGATTCCTTGCCGCAGGCAGGCGTTCCTCCCCCTTCCGAACGGCATATCCGTTCCCTGTCCGGCGCGACCGGCCGGAATTTGCGCATCTTTCCTTCGCTGCCCATCCCTTCCCGGAGACCCCAAAACCATGGCCATCGTCGGCATCGATCTCGGAACCACCAACAGCCTGGTCTGCGCCTGGAAGGACGGCAAGGTCCAGCCTCTGCCCAACGCGCTGGGATCGGTCCTCACGCCCTCGGCCGTAAGCCTGGAGGAGGACGGCACCGTGCTGGTGGGAGCAGCCGCCCGCGAGCGTCTCATCACCCACCCCGACCGCAGCGCCGCGATCTTCAAGCGCTCCATGGGCACCGACCAGGCCTACCGCCTGGGCAAGCGTTCCTTCCGGGCAGAGGAGCTCTCGGCCCTGGTGCTCAAGTCGCTCAAGGCCGATGCCGAAGCCGCCCTGGGCGAGCCGGTGGAACAGGCCGTGATCAGCGTCCCCGCTTACTTCAACGAGAACCAGCGCAAGGCCACCAAGGTCGCTGCGCAGATGGCCGGCCTCAAGGTCGACCGCCTCATCAACGAGCCCACCGCCGCCGCCATCGCCTACGGGGTGGACAAGATCGACTCCGAAGGGACCTTCCTGGTGCTGGACCTGGGAGGGGGCACCTTCGACGTCTCCATCCTGGAACTCTTCGACAAGACCCTGGAGGTGCACGCCAGCTCCGGCGACACCCGCCTGGGGGGCGAGGACTTCCGCTGGCGCCTGGCCCAGGGCTTCCTTCAGGCCAACGGACTGCAGTGGGAGAGCATGGACGCCCAGGAACGCGCAAGCGTCATGCGGCTGGCAGAGGAGGCCAAGGTCGAGCTCAGCCTGAACCGGACCGCCTTGATCGAGTGCCGCCTGCGCGGCCAGGACCTGCTGTGGCCCGTCACCCGCGAGGACTTCGAAGCCATGAGCCAGGACCTGCTGGACCGCCTGCGCCGCCCGGTCGAACGCGCCTTGTCGGATGCCAAGCTCTCCCCCGAGGAGATCGACGAGGTCCTCCTGGTGGGCGGTGCCACCCGCATGCCCATGGTCAAAGCGATGGCCGAGCGTCTGTTCGGACGCGAGCCCCGCACCGAGCTCGACCCGGACCGCGTGGTCGGGATCGGGGCCGGCGTGCAGGCCATGCTCATGACCTGCGACAGCGCCTTCGAGGACGTGGTCATGACCGACGTCTGCCCCTGGAGCCTGGGCATCGAGCTGATGTCCAGCCGCCAGGAACTCAACCCTTCGGCCCAGGGCGACTTCTCCCCCATCATCGAGCGCAACACCACCGTGCCGGTGAGCCGTTCGATGCAGGTCGTGCCGGTCCATCCCAAGCAGAAGGCCGTGGAGCTGAAGATCTTCCAGGGAGAGAGCCGGCGGGTCGAGAACAACATCCTGCTGGGGAAGGTTGACATCCAGTTCCAGCCCGATCCAGACATCCGCAACAACCGGGTCGACGTGCGCTTCACCTACGACGTCAACGGCCTCCTGGAAGTGGAGGCCACCCACCTCCGCAGCCAGCGCACCTGGAGGCTGGTGGTGGAGAAGAGCCCCGGCGCCATGACCCCGGAGCAGATCGAGGCGTGCCTGGAGAAGCTCGCGCCGCTGAAGATGCATCCCCGCGAACACCAGGAATACCGGCACCTGCTGGCTTTGGCCGAACGCCTCTACGAGGACAGCCTGGGCGAGGAGCGCGAGATGCTGCGCCACATGATGAGCGCCTTCGAGAGCGTGCTCGAGGAGCAGGATGCCAAGGCCTGCGAGGAGGCGGCCGAGAACTTCCGCCAGGCGCTGCGCGACATGTGGAACCTGGACGCATGAGCGACTGGGAGATCCTCGGCATCGCGCCGACCGACGACCTGCGCGAGATCAAGCGTGCCTACTCGCGCGCACTGCGCATCCACCATCCCGAGAAGGATCCCGCCGGGTTCCAGCGGCTGCGCGCCGCCTACGAGAACATCCTCAAGTCGCTGGAGAGCCCACGCAAGCCCGTGCTCTTCGCCGACATCCCCGCGATCGACACTCCCGAGGTTCCCGCCTCCCCGGTTCCGCCCGGATCGGACCGGTCTCCGGACGAGCACGACATTCCGGACGGAGCGCCTTCGCCGCGCTGGTCACCTCTCCCTGGACACGGGACACCCCCTTCCGCCGAGAGGGCCGGGACCTCCTCCCCGATCCCGGCACGTCCCTCGTCGCCGCAGGATCCGGGCGAGCCCGCCTCCGACCCGCTGGAGGACCTGAAGACCGCCTGGGCGGAGTTCTGGAACCGCATCGACCGCCGCGGCGCCCCGGCTGCCTGGCGCGCCTTCCTTGCGCGCCCCGAGTTCTGGGACCTCAGGACCAAGAACGAGTTCGGCTGGCATCTCCTGACCTTCCTGCAGGAGGAGTTCCTCGAGAACCATCTGCGGGCGATCCCCCGCCAGGCCTGGATCCTGCTCGACCGCGCCTTCGACTGGCACGCGCGCGAGCTGGAACTGGCCAAGCTCCTAGACGAGGACTTCCTCGACCAGCTGATGTACCAGATCCGCGCGGCCGCCCAGGCCATCGAGCCGGGCTCCTATCCGCAGGCCCGCGAACCGCGCCCCAAGGCCGACCCGATCCCGCTTCCCGAGCACAGGAGCGACGACACCTACGAGACGTCCCGCTCCTCGGGACGCCACTGGATCTGGCCCCTGGCCATGGTGATCATGTACTTCCTGCGCTTTGCCTTCCAGTCCTCGGAGCACGACAACCCGTCGAATCGCTACGTTCCCTCGGACCCCTCCACCTTCCAGAGCGGCGACCGGGTCGACCGGTCGCGCCCCTCCTTGGGCCCCACCCCCACCCGGAATGTCTACCGGGTCGACCCGGACGACCCACGCAGCGTCGCCCAGCAGATCGAAGCACAGAGCCAGGCAGAAAGCGCCGTACGCAGTCTCATGGAAGACGGCAGCGACAGGAACGGCTCCGCGGATCCGGAGCCCCGGCGCCGGCTGGACAACTGGTCGGACGAGACCGGAGGCCTGCTGCGCGGATACTGCGGCAATCCCTACCTTGACCCGCTGGAATGCCCCGAGGAGAAGCGCAAGGGCATCGTGTTCCATTCGCGCAAAGGCAAGCTGGAACTCGAACTGGTCGTGGGCGGACTCGGCACCAACACCGTAACGACCACCCAGGGCCGTTGCCAGAAGCTGCGCGTGTGCCAGCGCAAGGGACAGCCGCACGAGGTGGTCGCCCTGTTGAGCCTGGCTCAGCCCTGCAACACCAAGCCCGACAAGGTCTGGGAGATCCGGGGCAAGCGGCTGGCCTCGATCCCGGTTTCCCAGGCGGTGTGCAGCGAGGAGCCCCGCTGCTTCATGGAAAGCGTCTGCCGCGAGTGAGGAGGCCAGGGCGACACACCTTGGCCACCGGATCTACCAGGTGGTGAAGATCTCCTGCGCATCGAGGATCCGCGCCTTGTCCACCCCCCGCAACCTCAGTTCCCAGCGAGCCGGATAGTCGGGAACCGCCACGCGCAAGGTCGCCACGCCACGTGCATCGGTCTTCGCGACTTTCCACAGAAGAGGACGACGCCAAGGACGGCGTTCGGAATGGACCCTCTTGTAGCCGCAACGTTCCAGCTCGTCCTGGCTCAAGGTTTCCGGTGCAAGGATGCAGGTCGCACTCGGGTTGTCCACATACGGCGTGACCATCAAGTTCGCCATGCGCGAGAACGCCGAGCTGTTGTCGTATTTGGTCCGCCAACGAGGCAAAAACCAGGCAGCGCCTCCCCTTGCGTGCTGTTCCCTGCCTCGGGGCCAGCTCCCCTCGACGGCATCGGAGCGACGGGCCGAAGCGCCTGGTTCGCGGATGTCGAAGTCCGCGGGCCCGCCCGTCCCGATCTCGGCATCGATCCATCCCAGCCCGGTATGCACCGAACCCAAGGAGAGCGGTTCCGGCGCATCGGCGGAATCCTCCGCCAGCTCCCAAGTCTGGGCATCGATCAGGGAGGCGTCAAAGGTCATCGAGACCGGATCACCCGCATGATCCGCCACGGCAAAGGAGATCTCGGCGGTATCTCCACGTTTCCAGTGCCGGTTCGGCGGCAGCCGTGCCACAAGCCGTTTCGAGGAATCGACCAGCATCAAAGATCCGTGCCAGCCCTGCTCCCTGCCCATCTCCTTCTTGGCGATCTGCCGGATGCCCGAGGGCGTGGCTTTCAGGACAACCACCTCGCTCCAAGGTCCAAGCCCAGGCAGGACCGGGATGGTTTCGTGCCGGGATCGGGTCAGCTTCACGCAGCCGATCCGCAGACCTCGATGCACCACCAGACGAAGCGGATCGGTCGTATCGCCGGGCAGATCCAGCTGCACCGTATCCCCGGTCCGGGTCTGGAAGCGATCGAGCTTCGGCGCCGTCTCGATCTCCTTGGCGCGCACACGCGGCTTGCGAAGCGAGGAATCCGCCGAAGGAGCACGCTCCGGCGCCACCAGGAACTGGACCACAGGCCGCTCCCGTTCGGAAGGCCTCGTCCCGTCATCCACACCGATCAGCCAGCTGCTCTTCCGGACATCCGCCGGGAGGCGCACCGAGTCCTGGAAAAGGCCGGTCGGATCGGGGCGCACCCACACGTCGCGATATGCCTTGCCCCAAGTGCCACCGATCGTCAGCAGATGCACCCGATCGAGATCCACCCCAAATGTGCCGTCGCGATCCAGCTTGGCGCGGATGCCGCGCACGTGCACCATCTCGCCCGGTGCGTAGGCAGGGCGGTCGGTCCAGATCCGGACGGCAGAGCGGGATGTCTGCCGAAGGCCGAGGTCAAGGGTATTCACCGAGGCGCAATACCCCCTTTTCGCGACCACGATGCGATGCAGACCGTCCGCGTAGGCAGGAAACCTGGGCGCCGAAAGGAGTCCGGAGCTGTCTGTGGAGAACGTATTCCAGCTGCCGTCCTTGGCCTGGAGATGCACGGGAAACGGTGCCCGCAGGTTCATGTCCATCGACACCCCCCAGATCCGGAATCCGTCCATGTCGGAAAGGACCGCCGCATCCAACGCACTCACCAAGGCAAACTCGTCGTGCAGGATCCCGCGGCTTCGCTGAGTCAGACGCCAGAGCCCCTGTGGCAGGAGCGTATCGAGCACGCCGTGCGCGTAGCCGGTGCGGCGCACGTGCGCCGTGAAACCGGAAGCTGACACGTTCCCGAACCCGTTGCTGTCCAACATGACCTGCCTCACCTCGATGGCCGCCTCCAGCTCGCCAAGGGCGCGCGCCTCGTCCGTCGAGCGAAGTCCCTCGAAACGCAGGCGTTCCCCGGGGAGCACCCGCACCGCTTCAAGCCTTGCATAGGGCTCCTGACTAGGCATCGCCTCCAGAAGGGCTCTGCGCCTAGCCGCCTCGACCTGCCTCTCTGCCAGTCGGGAAAGGGAACGGCTCCAGAACAGCTTCTGGGCCTCGTCCATCCCCAAGACCTCCGGGGCCTTCTCCAAGATCCGGCACAGGCGCACGAGATCCTCCGCCTGCGGCGCATCCTTCACCCAACTCGGCAGCTGCTTGAGCAGCTGCACAGCCGAGGGACCGGCCTTCAGGACCGCCGTCCACTTCGCCTCGAAGGTCTCACTGCGTCGGGTAAGCGAGGGCTCGGGCAAGGGGTGCGCCAAGGCGCACCCTGCCAAGGCAAGTAAGCCCCCGAACAGGCAGGAAAGACGGGGAAATGCCACAAGGCCTCCTCCAGGACCGGGACGAAGCCCGGCCCGGTTTCAACTTTGGTCAGCCCTCTTCTTCGAGCGCGGCGAGCTGGTCGCGAATCCACTCCTGGGGCGCGAAGTCTTCGGAGTCGATGTTGAGAAGCACCGGACGCACCAGGTCCACGAAGGCGTCGAACCCGGCCCCATCCAAGGTCTGCGGCTTCTGGCCCAAGGCCTGGGCCTTGGGGAAACACTTGCGCAGGGCGTCCGCCGCGACCGGCTTGAAGGTCACCAAGGAGGATGCGTTGAAGACGTAGTGCCCGACGAAGCCTTCGTCGTCCGGAGCGTCGTAGAGGTCCACGTCGATCAGCATGCCCACGGCCACGATCGCGCCCAGGTGCTGGAAGAACACGACCTGGAGGTCGTCGGTCACGGGCAGCTCCTGACGGACGAAGGCCATGTAGGCGTATCCGTCCTCGTCAGCGTTCCCGATCATGTCGTCCTCGAAGAACTTCGCGTGGATGGTCTCCAGCGGATAGCCCTTGAAGAGGTCCTTCTCGAGGGGGAGGGTCTGGTATTTGACGGCGATGCTCATGATGACTCCTTAGAGGACACCCTTGGTGCTGGGGATGCCGCCGCCGATGCGGGCCGGGCCGATGGCCATGGCAAGCGCGCGGGCGAAGGCCTTGAAGGTGCATTCCACCGCGTGGTGGGCGTTCTTGGAACGGATGAGGTCGAGGTGCAGGGAGATGCCCCCGTGCTCGGCCAGCGAGTGGAAGAAGTGCTCCACCAGCTCCGCGTCGAGGTCGCCGATCCGGTCGCGACCGGGATGGGCGTGGTACTCCAGGGCAAAGCGCCCCGAGAGGTCCAGGCTGCAGCGCGCCAAAGACTCGTCCAGCGGCGCGTAGTAGAAGCCGAAGCGTTCGATGCCGGCCTTCTCGCCCAGCGCCTGGCGCAGGGCCTGGCCCATCGCGATGCCGATGTCCTCGACCGAATGGTGCATGTCGATGTGGGTGTCGCCCTTGCAGCTCACCTCGAGATCGGTGCCGCCGTGGTGGCCCAGCTGCTCGAGCATGTGGTCGAGGAACCCGCTGCCAGAGGCGACCTTGGGCGGCCGGGACTGGTCGAGGTTCCAGCGGACCTCGATGTCGGTCTCGCGGGTCTTGCGTACGATGCGTCCTTCTCTCATGCCTCATCCTCCTCAATCTTCTCCTGCCAGGCTTCCTCGAGGGTGTCCACCTGCTGTCCGAGCCGGTTCACCTTCAGGGCCACCCAGGCCATCAGGGCCACCAGCCCCAGGATGATCACGATCGCAAGCAGCTTCATGCGTGCACAGCCTTCGGGAAACAGCGACGGAAATTCTCGGTGGTCGCGCGTGCCAGCTCCGCCGGGGAGTCGCCGCGCAGCATCGCCACCTCGTGGAGCACATGGGTCACAAAGGCCGGCTCGTTGGCCTTGCCGCGATGGGGCACCGGGGCAAGCCACGGCGCGTCGGTCTCGACCAGCAGGCGATCCCGCGGGACCGAGGCCACGAACTCGCGGAACACCGCCTTGGGGTAGGTCACGTTGCCGGCGAAGCTCACGTGCATGCCCAGCTCCAGCGCCTCGTCCAGGCACTGCCGGTCCCCGCCGAAGCAGTGGAACACGCCGCCCGGGCAGCCCTCGTCGCGCAGCACGCGGATGACGTCGCGGTCGGACTCGCGATTGTGGATCACAAGAGGCAGCTTCGCCTCGAAGGCCATGCGAACCTGGTCGCGGAACGCCGTCTCCTGACAATTTCTGTCAAATGGCTTGTGGTAGAAATCGAAGCCGCATTCTCCCACCGCCACGCAACGCGGGTCGGACAGGAGCGCACGGATCCCTTCGGGATCGTGCTTGGCGGCGTCGCAGGGATGCGTGCCCGCCGAGAACCACAGCCCGTGCTCGTGCGCGAGCCTCTGCCCCGAGCGGGAGAGCTCGAGGTCCACGCCGGGGATCAGGACGGTCGTCACGCCGGCCGCGCGCGCCCGCACCAGGAGCTCCCCGGTGTCCTGGCCGGAGCGTTCCACCTGGAGGTGGCAGTGGCTGTCGACGACCTCGATCATTCGCGCTTCTTCTTCCGCTCCTTGCTCACGATCGAACCGTAGCGGTGCTCCCACTGCTGCTCGGAGAGGCTCTTGACCCAGAACGAGTCGCCCTTGGAACCGGCCTCGAAGAACTTCCAGCCCAGCGAATCGCGCCCGTTGGCGCCAGCAAGCCTCAGGAACTTGCCCGACAGGTTGCGGAAGGTCAGCGCCGTGTCCTTGGGGATCTCCAGGCTGTCGTGCCCGTGGAAGGACTTCTTGGTCACCATCTTCTCGCGCAGGCACAGCACCGTCACCGTCTCCGAGGTGTCCTGGAGCTTGAGGCGCGCTCCCGCCACCGGGGCCGGCAGGACCGCAGTCGGGGCGGGTGCGGCCGGAGCCTTCACCGCCGTGTCCACGTGCATGGTATCGATGGAGGACGTGTCCAGGGGACGGGCCGGCGCGGGATCGGGCTGGCTGGGGGTGTGGGTGAAGTAGAGCACCGCTCCCAGCACCACGGCGATGGCGCCCATGGCGACCATCATGCCCACCGGCTTCTGGGCCGGAGCCGTCGGCTCGGAGGCGGTGGAGCTGAAGTTCGTGATCACTTCGGAGGGCAAGGCGACCACGTCGCGATCGAGATTGAGCTCGCGACGCAGGAGACGCACGACCAGGTCCTGGTCCAGTCCGTAGAGGCCGGCCAGGGTCTTGACGAAGGCACGGGCGTACACCGCGCCGGGAAGGCGGTCCCAGGCGCCCTCCTCGATGTTGCGCAGGAACTCCATCGGGATCTTGGTCTGCTGCGACACAAGTTCCAGGTCCCATCCGTCGTTCAGCCGCGCATCCCTCAGAAGCTGGGATGCGCTCTGATGTTCGTGTTCATTCATGCCAAACCCCCGATCGCAAGGAGCCGCAAGGTGGCGGACACCGGCAATCCTGCGACATTGTAGAAACAGCCGTCGATCCGATCCACCAGGCGGGCGCCCGGGCTCTGGATCCCGTAGGAACCGGCCTTGTCGGCATGGTCGCCGGTATCGAGGTAGGCCTCGATCTCGACGCGTCCGAATGGCCTGAAAGTGACTTCCGTGCAGACCACCTCGTGGGCGATCTCCTCCGTGCCCCGGCACAGGCTCACGCCCGTGTGCACCTCGTGGGTACGGCCCGAGAGCATTTCCAGCATGCGCACCGCATCGGCCCGGTCCACGGGCTTCTCCAGGATCATCCGATCCAGGTGGACGACGGTGTCGGCACCCAGGACCAGTCCCGGAGTGCGGCCCGAGACCTCCAGTGCCTTGCCGCGGGCGAGTTCCCGGACCCGCAGGGCAGGATCCTCGTGGACGAGCGAATTCTCGTCGAAGCCCGAGACCTCGACGCGGAAGGTGTGCCCCAGGAGGGCGAGGATCTCGCGCCTTCGTGGCGAGGCGCTGGCAAGGACAAGTTCTGTCACTGTGTGGTCGTGCTCCTGCTCTTGCGGATGCTGGTGCTGTTGGCTTGGATCTTCACGTCCGGCAGATCCCGGATGCGCACCTGGAAGGTCCAGCCGCTGGCGGGCCCTGCCGGAACCCAGCCGAAATCTAGGTCCCAGCAGCCGATCTGACGGCGGAACTTGAGATCGTGCGAAACGAACTCGCCCTCGTCGAAGTTGTAGCGCGCCGTGTAGGAGGCGCTCCAGGCCCGGGTGGGATTGATGGTGAGCGAGAACCCGCCGCTCTGGGTGCGGGTCGTCTGGAAGGCGTCGCGCGTCACGCGGGTCCCTACGATCTCGCTGGAGAGGTCCGTGGCCAGGGTCCAGGGCTTGTGCTCCAGGCTGTCGGCGTTGACGGAGATGCCATCCGAGAAGCTACCCGTGAACGCCCAACTCTTGCGTAGGGTCACGCGCCATGACTTGAGGATCGGAGCCACCTCGGTGACCGAGTCGCCACCCCAGAAGTCGTAGAGGCTGTGGGTGAAGGAGGTGGAAAGGTCGAGCCCCGTCAGGAGGCCGGTCCCCACCGAGGAAGTGATGTCGGCCCACGGACGCACCGTCTTCTCGAAATCGTAGTTGGTCGAGCTTCTGACCGAAAGCAGGCTGTAGGGCTTGGACTTGCCGGCCTTGGACTTGCCCGTGTCGGGAGCAGATCCGTCCAAGAGCTTCAGGTCGAGCTTCTGGTCCAGGGTCAGCGACAACAGTTGGGCCTTGGCCTGTCCCACCGACTGCCCGAGCAGCGGATGGGTCACGAAGCTATGGTTGGTATCGACCTTGGGATAGTATGTGTACCCCACCGACGGCGTGAGGGTGTGCCGCAGGCCGGTGAAGCTCCCCCACTGGGGCATCCAGATGCCGTAGATGTCGGTCGCAAGCGAAGCGCCGGTGTTCCACAGGAACACGTTGCCCGGATCGAAGCGATTGTCGTCCCAAGGGCGCCAGCGATGGGTGTACAGGGTGTCGTCGGCCACCGTGTAGGAATTGCCGCTCCAGAAATGGGAACCGGAAATCTGTGGCGAGAGCCGCAGGTAGCCCAGCTTGTGCGTCGCCGAGAGGCTTGCCGTCTGGGTCGCACCCAGCCAGCGCAGCGCATCGGGCCGTCCCGTGGCGGTGTCGTTGTCGGCCTTGTGGTCCTCGTAGCGGCTGACCTTGCCCGAGTAGGTGTAGGACCAGTCCGACAGCGGGTTCGACTCGTCGAGGTCCAGCCAGGAGAAGAGCTCACCGCGGGTGTTGAAGGTCGCGGTGGGAAGCTGCCGGGACATCAGGCCCGAGTTGAGGTTCTGCTGTTGGTTGGCAAGAAGCAGGAAGCTCGAATTGGGCCAGACATACTGCCACTGAAGGTTCGCGTTGGCAGTCTGGTCCAGCACCTCGGCCGTGGTGAGGGCGTTGTCCTGGCGCACCGAGCGGTTGGAGACGAAGCTGCCCGAGCCCTTGATGGTGCTCTTGCCCGGCTGCGGCAGCAGCTCCTGGCTGTGCTCATACTTCATGTCCCACTGGGAACCGTTCTCCCCGAACTGGGAAAGATGCTCGGTCCAGGTGAGGTTGCCGTCCAGCCAATAGCGCTTCTTGTAGCGGGTGGTGGCCGCAAGCGAGGCCTGGTCGAAGCGCCCCGCCTTGCCTTCCACGAGGTCTCCCGAGGCCTGGGCGTCGGCGTAGTCGCTCACGGCCCAGTAGAAACCGGCATTGCGGATGAAGAATCCTTGGAGCTGGTCACCGCCGAACTTGGGCGTCAAGAGCCCCGAACGCCTTCCCTTGCCCAGCGGAAAATAGGCCAAGGGAAGGACGGCCACCGGCACGCTCTCCACGTTGAGCACCACCGGAGCCGCTACCGCCGAGGCGTTGGGCTCGAGTTCCATGGCCTGGCTCGCGAAGTAGTAGTCGGGCTCGAAGTCCCCCTTGCACTCGCAGTAGTCGGCATCCATCACCTGCAGACGCTTGTCGGCAAGGCGCCGTACCTCCTCGCCGCGGTAATGCTGCCCGTTGTCGTCGGAGGATCCCTTGAGCACCTGGCCGGAGCGATCCTTGAGGTTGTAGCGCATCCGCAGGCCCAGGAACGGGGCAACGGTAGGATCCTGGAGTTGGGGCTTTCCTGCGGCCTCCAGCAGGCCTGCACCCAGGTCGTACCAGATGCTGTCGGCGATCAGGACGGTCCGGCGGTACTCCAGCCTGGCCGTCCCGGAAAGCAGGAAAATCCTCGAAGCATCGTCGTAGTCGAGGGTGCGGGCGCTGTAGTGCAGCGTGTCGGCCACCCCCTTGGTGGTGTCATCCAACCCTCCGCCGAGCGTCGCCATGGCCCCGACGGCCCCCGGAGTGGTCATCGCGGATCCCAGGGCGGCATCTTGCGCATGGGCCGCGACCAGCGCGCCGAGGAGAAGGATCGGGAGGGCCCGAAGCACCATAGATGCGCAAGAGTAGCAATCCAGGCCCCGGATCGGGGATCTCGTGCCAAGCCCGATGCTGCACATCGGTCCGGAGCATGGTAGAGTTGCCCCCTAAGGAGGAACGCAGCATCTCGTCTCAAGCCACCATCGTCCTGGTCCATACCCAACTGGACGGCTTCTACCAGAGCCTGGTCTGGCGCGGGGCCAGTTCCGCGGCGCGCCAGCACGGCGCGCGCCTGGTGACCCTTATGGGCAAGGCCCTGCGCTCCCCGGTCGAGGACGAAGGCACCCACAACGGCATCTTCAGCCTGGTGGGCCCCTTGGCTCCCGACGCCCTGATCGTCAGCACCAGCACCTTGGGAAACTTCTGCGGTCCCGCCGAGGTGGCCCGCTGGGTCGAAGCCAACCTCCCCGACATCCCGACCGTCTCGATCGGAGCCCCGCTCCCCGGCGCCGCCGAGGTCAGCGTGCGCCGCGACGGCATCGGCCAGCTGGTGGAACACCTGATCGCGGTCCACACCTGCCGCAAGATCGCCTTCGTGGCGGGTCCGGCCCAGAATCCGGACTCCGTCACCCGCCTCGAGGAATACCGGACCACGCTGGAACGGCTTGGCATCCCCTACGACCCCACCCTGGTCGAAGCCGCCGACTTCATGAGCAGCCGCGTCCCGGCGGCGCTCGCACGCCTCCTGGGAAAGCACCCGGACCTCGACGCCGTGGTCGCCGCCAACGATCCGATGGCCATCGCCGCCTGCCGGGAGCTGACCCGGCTGGGCATCTCGGTCCCCCGTCAGGTCAGGGTGGTCGGCTACGACGACATCGACGAGGCCCACCACCAGGTCCCCGGGCTGACCACCATCAAGGCTCCCATCTTCCACTTGGCTTCCCACGCCTTCGACCTGGCCTTGGAGCTGCTGGGCGACTGCATGACCCTCCCGGTGGAGTTCACCACCATCCCGGTGTTCCGTGATTCCTGCGGATGCCTCTCCCACGGCAGCATCCAGGCCCGCGCCAGCCATACGGTGGTGGAGATGCTGGCCCGACGTCTGCTCGAACCCGACCTCACCAACGAGCAGTTCCTCCAGGACATGCTCGAGGCCTTGCGCACCGCCAGCGACGGCGCCCACGAGGAATGGGCCGAACTGCTGCACAAGGTCCAGACCCGGCTCGCCCGCAGCGAACCCCTGCAGCTGGAGCGCCTGGGCCCGTTGCTGGAGCAGAGCCAGCGCATGCTCTTCCAGATGGCCCAGGGATTCCACGCCCGCGCCCATTTCGACCTGCAGGGAAACCTGAAGATCCTGCTGCGCCATGCCCAGTGGATCCTGCTGGAGAGCACCTACGAGGGCATCGCCACCCGCCTGAACGAGACCATGCGCCTGTGGGGCGTGCGCGGGCGGCTCTGGATCCTCAACCACGACATGGCCGGAACCTCGCAGACCGGTTGGGGCATGGAGAGCTTCTCCCATGCCTTCGACCTGGGAGGAAGCTCCCCGCTCGCACTGGATCCGCAGGGAGACATCCTGCCCGCGTTCCGCCCCGGCGAGTCCTGGATCGGCCTGCCGCTGTGCACCGGCCCCGAGCACTACGGCTTCGTGCTGATCGAAGGCGAACTGCCCTCCGAGACCTTCCACGAGGGCCTTCGCTTCATGATCACCAACGCCCTGCGGGCCGCCCACCTGCTCGAACGCGAGAAACGCCTTTCCGAGGAGCTTCGGGACCTGTCCCTGCGCGACCCCATGACTTCGCTCCTGAACCGGCGAGGCTTCCTGGAACGGGGCGGACAGCTGCAAAGCCAGGCGCGACGGGAAGGCCAGACCTTGGGCGTCCTCTACGCCGACCTCGACGGGCTCAAGACCATCAATGACACCTGGGGCCACGCCGAAGGCGACCAGGCCATCGCGATTCTGGGCAAGGCCTTGGCGGCCACCTTCCGCGAAAGCGACGTGATCGCACGCCTGGGAGGCGACGAGTTCGCCGTGCTCTTCTCGGGAGGAGGCGACACCGAGACCATCCAGACCCGGCTGGAGGCGCATCTCGAAAGACTTTCCAGAACCGAGGAACGCCATTGGACCGCACAGGCAAGCCTCGGCTGGCTCTCCTGGAATCCTCGCGACACCACCCTCGAAGAGGCCCTGGAGCGGGCCGATGCCATGCTCTATCTCACCAAGAAGAGGCGCAAGGCCATCCGTCGCCTCTCCGACGGCGACGGAGATCCCTAGCCATGCGCCCCGGGATTAGTAATATCGGACCTATGGACATCGAGATTCTCCAAGCCAGGTTGGAAGCCCTGGTCGAGATGGGCGTGATGCTCTCCAGCATCGAAAACTTGGACGAACTGCTGGCCAAGACCGTCGAAGCGGCCATGTCCCTCACCGATGCGGATGGAGCGTCCCTCTACCTGCGCAAGGGAGAGATGCTCGAGTTCCACATCAGCCGCAACCACACCCTCGAGTCGCGCCACGGCCTCCAGGCTATGGCCGAACTCTTCGAGCGCTTCGAGATCCCGGTCGACAAGGACTCGATGGCGGGATGGTGCGCCCAGACCGGCATGATCCTGAACATTCCGGATGTCCAGGCCCTTCCCGAGGACGGCCCGTTCCGCTACAACCGCGCCTTCGACCTGCGCAACTCCTACTCGTCCCGCTCGATGCTCGCGGCCCCTCTGCTTGACCGCCACAACGAGGCCGTAGGCGTAATCCAGTTGTGGAACGCCACCACGGGCGGCATGGTCGGCCCCTTCGGAGACATCCCCGAGAAGCTCATCAAGGGCTTCGCGAGCCAGGCCGGCGTGGCCCTGGCCAACGCCCTGCTCAACGAGGAGCTGCGCAAGTCCCACCAGGAGACGCTCTTCCGCCTCTCCTCGGCGGCGGAATACCGCGACAAGGAGACCTCGAACCACATCAAGCGCATGAGCCACTACTCGCGCCTGATCGCCCAGCGGATTGGCCTGCCTTCCGAGCAGGTCGAGATGATCTGGTGCTCCTCGCCCATGCACGACGTGGGCAAGATCGGCATCCCCGACCACATCCTGCACAAGCCCGGCATGCTCGATCCCCAGGAGCGCCGCACGATGGAAGCCCATGCCGTGATCGGGGCCAACATCCTCAAGGACTCCACCATCCCCGTGGTGAGGCAGGCGGCCCTGGTCGCCCTCACCCACCACGAGAAGTACGACGGCACCGGATACCCCCAGGGCCTCGCGGGCGAGGCGATCCCTCTCGAGGGCCGGATCGTGGCCCTTGCCGACGTGTTCGACGCGCTCTCCAGCCGCCGCTGCTACAAGGAGCCCTGGCCCCTGGAGAAGGTCGTCGAGTTCCTTCGCGACCAGAAGGGCAAGCACTTCGACCCAAGACTCGTGGACGCCTTCCTGGAATGCCTCCCCGAGGTGGCCGCCATCCAGAAGACCTACGAGGACAACACGGAGGATTTCGAGAAGTTCTCCGACCTCTCGTCCCTGCCGATCCCCGAGCTCTGACCGCTCGCAAAGCTTCCTAGCCGCGATCTCCGGGCTTGCCGCCCCCGGAGGAGCGTTCGCGCAGGCGCACCGCAAGCCACAACACAAGCCCAGTCGCGAGCATCGCTGCGGCCAGGAAGAGCATGATCATCGCGCCGCCTTGGAAATCAGCCGGCCTTGGGCTCGGCAGCGGGCTTCTCGGCCTTGTCGGCCTTCTTCCCCAAGCCCACGCGGTCGAGCAGGTCGGGGACCATGTCGATGATCTTGGAGAACTGGTAGGAGGACTTGTCCAAGGGCACCAGCTCGGACTTGCCGTCCTTGAGGATCAGGAAGGCCACCGGCTGGATGGAGGCCGCGGCGCCTGTTCCCACCTGCTCCCGGCCGTCCTTGGCCGAGCCGCCCGCGCCGAATCCCACCGTGACCTTGCAGATGGGCACGATCACCGAGCCGTCCGGCGCGGAGACCGCCTTGCCCACCACCGTCTCGGCCTGGGCCAGCACGCGAATCTTGTCGAGCAACGTGTCGAGGGTCTGGGCAACGCTCATGGGGGATCCTGTCCTTTGCTGATCGGTGGATGGCGCGATGCGCCGGCAACGCAGGAAATGATAGTTCCCGCACGGCATCCCAATGCCGGCAAGACTACCTTCCTGCCATGAAGACCCTGCTCCTCTTCGACATCGACGGCACTCTCCTGGATGCGGCAGGGGCCGGCAAGACGGGGTTCTACCAGGCCCTGTCCGAGCACTTCCCCACCCGCACCTTCCCCGACATCTCGATGGCCGGGCGCACCGACTACGGGCTCTGGCACGAGCTGGTCGGAGATCCCGCCCAGGCCGCGCCCTCGGGCTTTGCCGCCTTCCTCGAGACCTATGCCCCGATCCTGGAGGAGCGCCTGACCCGCCATCCGCCCCGCGAGGTCCCCGGCAGCAGCGGCCTGCTGCGCGAGATCGCGCACCACCCCGACCTGGTCCCGTGCCTGGTCACCGGGAACATCCGCGAAGGGGCGCGCCACAAGCTCGCGGCCCTGGACTGGTGGGAGGTCTTCGCGCAGGCCGGCGAATGGGGCGTCTACGGGGAAGCCGCCCCGACCAAGCGCACCCTTGCCGCGACGCTCCTGGGCCGGTGGCAGGCCGCCCACCCCGAACCGTTCCGCGCCGTGTTCCTGGGCGACACCCTCGCCGACCTCGAATGCGCCCAGCACGCGGGCATTCCCTGCCTGGTCGTCAACGGCAATCGCCCCGATGCCGCGTTCCTGGAGCGCGGCGCTGCCGCCTGCTGGAAGGACTACCTGGACGATCCGGTGCACCTTGTCGAACGCCTGCGCGCCCTCGCCGCCCGTCCCGCTTGATTTCACGCGCCCAGGTGGGCGACCAGCCGCAGGATCGATGTTTCCAGGCGCGGATGCTCCTGGATGTCTCCGACCAAGGCAATGGCGTGGTGCAGGAAGCCCGCCCATCCGGGCACCTCGTCGGCGCTTCCCAGCAACACGGCCAGGAGCTTTCCCGCCTCCTCGACCTTCCCCTGATGCAGATGGTGCGGCACCTCGGCCAGGGTGCGCGCCAGCAGATGCGGCCCCGAGGCCGTGAGGATCGACTGCTTCGCATAGGCCCCCAGCTGCCCGTGCACCGGCGGTCCGAGCGAGGCCAGCAGCGAGCGGATCGAGGTCGTGAAGCGGAATGCCTCGATCAGACGCCGGCCTTCCATCGGGTCCAGGTCGCAGAGCCAGTCGCAGGCAGCCTCCATGCTCGCGAAGGCGGGATGCCGCGCAGTGACCACCGTTTCCTCGCCTTCCTCCTCCTTGGCTTCCCCTTCGCCGTGGGGCTCGCCACCATGCCCGTGCTCGGCAAGCGGGTCCTTGAGCGAGAGGTCCACGTGATCGAAGATCGCCTCCATGTGGACGGCCCGCGCCGTCTGGGTGGGCGTCTGGATGCCCGGCTGCTGGCTGGGCAGGCTCTTGGGATCAGGTTCGGGCGCACGCGTCGGGGGATGGGCCACGGGCCGCGTGGTCTCCTGCATCTGGAGCGTCTGCCACTGGTTCGCGCCCAGCAGATTCATGCCCGTCATGCCCGGCTCCCCTTTCGTGGCGCAGCGTCCCGTCCATGCTCCCACTTCCGCAAGCGTCTGTCCAGCGGGAGATTCCCGGCCCCTCTTCCCGCCCTGCTCGGCCCCAGCACGTGAAGACGCCCTGTCAGGGCGCCCCCCATGTGGGGCCTCATCGGGCCTCCTCGCCCATCGGCGTCCACGCTCGAGGGCTGCGGGGTCCCGCCCGCCAAGATCGGCTCCGGCCCTTGGCAGGTCCGGCGCCGGGCGGCGACGGTCGGGGGGATCCCTTGTTTTCGTTTTTCTTCCCCTGATGCTTGACTTTCCCGGCATATCCCTGTATTCTGTCCTTATGCACATGTCGTCGAACCGCACCGGACTGCTTCTTCTCAGCGCAACGCGCTGAGAGGTTCTGTCGGCTGCATCTGCATGACCGCCCGGCCCTCCCAGAGGACCGGGCGGTTTTCGTTTTGGCAGACGATTCCGGTTCCCCCTCTGCGAAGGTCTCCACCCCCACTCAGGAGATCGTCATGGACACGCACACGACAAACACAAGTCCCGGCTCGAGCTACATTGGAGCCTCTCAGCCTCTCACGGATCCCAGGACGGAAGGAACATCGCGATGAACCAGGTTCGCATCTTCGACACCACGCTGCGCGACGGGGAACAGTCTCCGGGCTTCTCGATGAACATCGACGAAAAGATCCTGCTGGCCACCCAGCTCGCCCGCCTGGGCGTGGACGTCATCGAAGCGGGCTTTCCCATCGCCTCCCCCGGCGACTTCGAGGCCGTGCGCCGCATCGCGACCGAGGTGAAGGGCCCGATCATCGCAGGCCTGGCCCGCATCACCGACAAGGACATCGACCGCGCCGGCGAGGCCCTGGCCCCTGCGGAACGCCGTCGCATCCACACCTTCAGCTCAGGGAGCGACATCCACCTCGACAACATGATGCGCATGACCCGCGCGCAGAACATCGAGAAGTCGGTGGCCGCCATCAAGCGCGCCCGCAACTGGACCGACGACGTCGAGTACTCGGCGCAGGACACCACCCGCTCCGACCGCGAATACCTGGTGGATCTCTACACCGCCGTGGCCGAGGCCGGCGCCACCACCCTGAACGTTCCCGACACGGTGGGGTACACCACCCCCGACGAGTTCGGCGAACTGGTCCGTTTCCTGGTGGAGCGCGTGAAGGTTCCCGGCGTGATCTTCAGCGTCCATTGCCACAACGACCTGGGCCTGGCCGTGGCCAACTCCGTCGCCGCCATCCGCGCCGGTGCCCGCCAGGTCGAGTGCACCATCAACGGCATCGGCGAACGCGCCGGCAACGCCTCCCTCGAGGAGGTCGCGATGGTGCTGCGCACGCGCCGCGCCTTCTTCGGGATCGACACCAACATCAAGTCTGAGGAGATCTGGAACACCTCGCGCCTGCTGTCGCGCATCACCGGCATCGAGGTCCAGCCCAACAAGGCCATCGTCGGCAAGAACGCCTTCAGCCACGAGTCGGGAATCCACCAGGACGGCGTGCTCAAGGCCCGCGCCACCTACGAGATCATGACCCCCGAGAGCGTCGGGCGCTCGAGCCACAGCATGGTGCTGGGCAAGCATTCGGGCAAGCACGCCCTGCAGGAGCGCCTGAAGGCCCTGGGCTTCGAGTTGGGCGAGACGGCCCACCGCGTCTTCGACGAGTTCAAGAAACTGGCCGACAAGAAGAAGGAAGTCCACGACGACGACCTGGTCGCGCTGGTCACCGACTTCCAGGGCGAACCGGCCGCCGAGGGCGAGGATTGGCAGCTGGTGGGCTACCAGGTGTTCGCGGGATCGCAGACCGAACCGGCCGCCACGGTCACCCTGAGCCGCAACGGCGAGTCCCCCGTGGTCGGGCAGGCCCGGGGCGATGGCCCGGTGGATGCGGTGCTTGCCGCCATCCGGAACCTGACCGGCAAGGCCGTCGAGATCGACACCTACCAGCTCAAGGGCATCACCGGCGGCACCGATGCCCAGGGCGAGGTCGTGGTGAGCGCCAAGCGCGACAACCGCACCCTCACCGGCCACGGTCGCAGCACCGACATCATCGAAGCCTCGGCCAAGGCCTATCTGGCGCTGATCCGCAAGGTGCCGGCCCCCGCCCTCGAGGTGGAGCGCTCCGAACCTTGAGCCGCGCCAAGACTCTGATGGTGTGGGGCACTTCCTCGGGAGCGGGGAAGAGCCTCACGACCACGGCCCTTTGCCGGATCCTCTCGAACAAGGGCTACAAGGTCGCGCCCTTCAAGGCGCAGAACATGAGCAACAACGCCCGCGTCGCCCTCGGCGGCGAGATCGGATGCGCCCAGTATTTCCAGGCCCTGGCGGCCCGCTGCGAGCCGTGCGTGGACCACAATCCGGTGCTGCTCAAGCCCGAGAAGGCCACCCGCAGCCAGGTCGTGCTGTTGGGCGAGGCCAACCGGGAACTGACTGAGATGGACTGGCGCCGCCGCTCCCCGCTCCTGTGGGAGGCCTCGAAGCCATCGCTCGAGAAGCTCCTGTCCGAGAACGACATCGTAGTGGCCGAAGGCGCCGGCAGTCCGGCCGAGATCAACCTCTCCGACTGCGACTACGTGAACCTCTCGACCGCCCGGATGATGGGCGGGGCCGCCTGGCTTGTGAGCGACATCGACCGGGGTGGAGCCATCGCCTCGTGCTTCGGCACCTGGGGCCTCTTGTCGGAACAGGACCGGGCGCTGCTGAAGGGCTTTGTCTTCAACCGCTTCCGCGGCGACGTCAAGCTCCTGGAGCCGGCTCCCACCATGCTCTTCGAACGCACCGGCGTGCCGGTGGTGGGCGTGGTGCCGCGCTTCGCCCACAGCCTTCCCGACGAGGACGCCGCCACCTGGAGCGAGCAGCCGCGCCGCATCGGCAACAAGGTGATCGCGATCTGCGCCTATCCGCAGGTCTCGAACTTCGACGAGTTCCAGCCGCTGGCACGGCTCACGGGATGGGATCTGCAGCTTGCCCGCTCGGCCCGCGAGCTCGAGGGCGCGGACCTCATCCTCCTGCCCGGTTCCAAGCACTCCCCCACCGACCTTGCCTGGCTTCGCGATCGCGGGATGGACGCGGCGATCCTCTCCCATGCGGCGGCAGGCAAGCCCGTGGTCGGAATCTGCGGAGGCCTGCAGATGCTGGGCGGCGCCCTGCACGACCCGCACGGAGTGGAAGGCGAAGCCACGGGCCTGGGGCTCCTGCCCATCGAGACCGTCTACGGCAGCCGCAAGCGCGTCGTCAAGAATAGACAGATTCTGTCAAATCTTCCGTCGCAATGGGCCTGCTGGGAAGGCCTCGAGGCGCAAGGGTACGAAATCCGGATGGGAAATTCCCGTTATCCGTCGTCATCCGATGATGCCGCCTTGAGCTTCGCGCAGGGATGCGTCTTCGGCACCTACCTGCATGGGCTCTTCGAAAGCCGGGAGATCTGCGAAGCCCTTTTCGGAAGCGGCTCCTGGGGCATGCCCGATCTCGAGGATACCTTCGAGACCCTGGCGGCAACGGTCGAGGCAGGCCTGGCTCCTGGCGCCTTGGAAAAATCCCTGGGCATTTGAAGATTCATCAAATGCCGCTTGCTTTTCCCTGAAAAACCGTGGTATATTGAACGAGCTTAGCCGCGAGAATACGGGGAATTATTGGCAAGATCTCCGGCTAAGAAGTGACCGCACCGTTTACGGGGAATTGCGGCGCAGTCGCGAGGAGCCCGGGGGAAACCCCGGGCTTTTTTTGTGCGCGCGATCACCACGGCACCGGAGCCCCGCGGCCTCACACCTCCAAGAGCGGCAACTCCACATGGGCGATGGTCCATTCGCCCTTGGCGCTCTCGAAATGCAGCGAACCGCCGTACAGGTCGCAGATCGAGCGTGCGATCACCACACCCATGCCTTGCCCCTGCGGCGTGTCCTGAAGGCGCAGCTGCGAGGTCGATTCCGCCGCGTTCTCGATGGCGATCTGCAGAAGGCCTGCGCGGGCGCGGACCGAAAGGCGCACCGGCGAGCCTTCGGGGGAATGGAGCAGCGCATTCTCCAGCAGTTCCTCCAACATCCGCTGGTAGTGGTACGGGGACATCGACACGAGCCCGCTCTCCCATTTGGCTACCAGGCGCTGCGCCTTGGGATTGCTCTCCATGAGCGTGCGGATGGTCCGCTCGCCGACCTCGTCCACCTTGCACAGGTTGTCGCGCCGCAGCGCATCCATGCGGGCGCTGTCCAGCTTGATCATGGAAAGCTCGGAAAAGGTCAGGAACTTGCGCACCATGCGGTGCAGCTCGTGCCCCGAGTCCTCGATGCTCTTGGCCATGTCGTGCAGCTCGCGCCGCTTGATCGAATCGTACTCCTCCACCAGGATCGAGGAGAGTCCGAGGATCCCGTTGAGGGGCGAGAGGAGCTGAGGAGGAAGCGTGCGCGCGATGGTGTCGCGCAGGTCCTCCATCTGGGTGCGGAAGCGCTCGGCCAGGAAGTCGGAGCGTTCCAAACGGGCTTGGACGGCCGCCAGGAGCTCAGTGCGGGTGAATGGCTTGGTGATGTAGTCCTCGGCCCCCATCTCCATGCCCTTGCGCATGCTGCCCCGATCGGTGCGCGCGGTCAGGAACATCAGCGGGATCGAGGCGGTGGAGGCGTCGGCGCGCAAGGCGGCCAGCACATCGTAGCCGTCGCAGCCGGGCATCATCACGTCGCACAGGATCAGGTCGGGAAGCACCGACTTGGCCGTGGCTATGCCGTCGGTCCCGTTGGTGGCGCAGTGCACCCGCCAACCGGCCTCGGTGAGGAGCTCGCGGATGTTCTCAAGGATGTCCAAGCCGTCTTCGATGACGAGGATCTTGCGCGTGCTCATGCGTACTCCGGAAATTCAAGGACGAAACGACTTCCCTTGGGCTCCACGCGCTCGTAGCGGATACCCCCTCCCATGATCCGCACGCATTCGCGCACGATCGCCAGCCCCAAGCCCGTACCGGGCTGCCCCTGGGCGCTCTCGCCGCGGAAGAATGGTTCGAAGAGATGCTCCGTCTCGGCTTCCGAGAAGCCTTCCCCTTCGTCCTCCACGATCAGCCGCATCCGGGAGTCCGTCAGGATCTCCACATCCAACCTCACCTCGCCGCGGGTGTACCGCAGCGCATTGAGCAAGAGGTTCCGCAGGACCTGCATCGCCAGTCGACGGTCCAGCCCCGCCTCGCACGAGGCATCCCCCGTGATCACGACGCGATGGCGCTGGGCATCCGTCTCGGCCTCGGACAGCAGTTCCTCGAAGGCCGCCACGACGCTCCAGGGCTCGTCGGAGAGGCTGTGCTCGACCGCATCGGCCTGCATCTTGTTGAAGAGCAGCACGTCGTCGAGCTGCGAGGACAGCAGTCCCACCGCATTCACGATCTTGCCCAGGTGCACGGCCCGCTTCTCCTGGGTCCACTTCTCCCCGTAGGCCTGGAGCAGTTCTGTGGAACTGAGGATGATGGTCAGCGGGGTGCGGAACTCATGGGAAAGCAGGCGGAAGATCCGGGAACGGACCTCGCCTTGCGAGCGTTCCCGTTCGAGCTCGGCTTTGAGTCTTGCGATTTCGGCGTGATCCATTATGGCTAGGCAGGCCTTTCCGATGCGTCGGGCATTGAACCCGGACAAGATAATCCACCATGCCCCCGTTGGGGAGCCTCCCTCCCGCTCCCGCTCGTTTCGGACGCGTTTCAGCCGCGATCCCAAGGGTGGGAATGCACTGGCCCTGGAGCTACCTTTCCCGCTCTGCCAGTCGAGATCCTTCGGCAGTCAATCCTAGTCTCGGGGGACACATGACCACATCGGAGGGGGAGAAATGCCTGTCAATCAGAGCTTCTACCTCTCGCGGGCCCTCACCAGTCCTGTCCGGCTTCCGGAGGACTTAGGCCGCGGGAAGATCCTTGAACTGCTGGCGCTCGACGGGGACCCTCCGAAGGTCGTTGCAGTCCGTCTGAAGACCCCGCAAGGGATCCGCACCGTCGCTTGGGAAAGCGTGACGCTGACCAAGGAAGGCAAGCAGTCCTCCCGGTACACGTTCCACTTCTCCAAGCTCTCGGAGATCTCGGTTCCGGAGAACGCGATTGCACTGAAGAAGGTCCTGCTGGACAAGCAGATCCTCGACGTCGACGGCCGCAAGGTCGTGCGCGTGAACGACATCCGCCTTGCCATCGTCCAGAGCGGCACCTTCGTGGTGGCCATGGACGTGGGCATGGCCGGACTCCTGCGCCGCCTGGGCGTGGATGCCCTGGTGCGCCGCATCGTGGCGGCCTTCGGCGGATCGCTCTCCACGACCTTCATCCCCTGGTCGCGCATGGAAGCCTTCGTGCCCGACCAGCACGGCCTGAAGCTCTCCATCGACACGGCCAACCTCAAGACCCTGCACCCCTCCGATCTTGCCGACCTGATCGAGGAGCTGGACGGTCACAGCCAGGCCATCCTCTTCAAATCGCTGGATGCCGAGCACGCAGCCGAGGTGCTGGAGGAGATGGAGCCCGAGGCCCAGGCCCAGATCCTGCGCGAGCTTCCCGTGGAACTGGCCGCCGACGTGCTGGAGCAGATGCCTTCGGACGAGGTCGCCGACATCCTGGACGAGATCGACTCCGACCGGGCCGAGGAACTGCTCGACGAGATGGAGAAGTCCGCCTCGGACGAGGTCCGCGAGCTCATGGAGTACGAGGACCACGAGGTCGGCTCCCTGATGAGCACCGACTACCTGTGCTTCCGCGACGAGGACACCGTAGAGCAGGTGCTGGGCGAGCTGCGCTCCCAGAAGCCCGACCCGGAGGCCATCTACTCGCTGTTCGTGGTCGATGCCCACGAGCGCCTCACCGCTCTGGTCCCCCTCACCAGCCTGGTCATCTCCGACCCCACCCAGAAGCTCTCTGAGATCGAAGGGTCGCGCCGCCTGCACAGCGTGCAGGACACGGCAACCATCCCGGAACTCGTGGAGCTGGTGAGCAAGTACAGCCTGCTTTCGGTCCCCGTGGTGGACGACGACCAGAAACTGATTGGCGCCGTGGTGGTCGACGATGTCGTGTACGAGATGCTGAAGGCGCCCCGTCGCCGCTGGAGGGCCGGATGAGCAAGCAGAAGACCTACTGGAAACAGTTCCTGCTGCTGCTGGCCATCATCGGCCCCGGCATCATCACGGGATCCGTCGACAACGACGCAGGCGGCATCACCACCTATTCGGTGGCCGGTGCCCGCTACGGCTTCCACATGCTCTGGTCGCTCATCCCGGCCGGCATCGTGCTGTTCGTGGTCCAGGAGATGAACGCCCGCATGGGCCTGGTCACCAACAAGGGCCTGGCGGACCTCATTCGCGAGAACGCCGGCGTCAAGGTCACGTTCTTCATCTTCATCGGCCTCCTGGTCGCGGACCTCGCCAACACCACCACAGAATTCGCCGGCGTGGCCGGCTCCATGCAGGTCTTCGGCATCTCGAAGTACCTCTCCGTGCCCATCGCGGGCGCGGCCGTGTGGCTCCTGGTGGTCAAGGGCAGCTACAAGATGGCCGAGCGGATCTTCCTGATCTTCTCCGCCTTCCTGCTCACGTATGTCGTCTCGGCGATCCTGGCCAAGCCCGACTGGAACGTGATCGGCCATGCCGTGATCCATCCCGAGATCCAGTGGAAGCCCGACTACGTCTCGATGGTCATCGGACTGATCGGCACCACCATCGCCCCGTGGATGCAGTTCTACATGCAGTCGGCGGTGATCGAGAAGGGCCTGAAGATCGAGGACTACAAGTACACCATCATCGACGTCGCCGTGGGCTGCGTCTTGACCATCGTGGTGGCCTTCTTCATCATGGTGGCCTGCGCCTCCACCCTGCACGTGAACCACATCGAGATCAACGAGGCCAAGGACGCCGCCATGGCGCTCAAGCCCCTGGCCGGTCAGTTCGCCTCGACCCTCTTCGCCCTGGGCCTCTTCGTGGCCTCGATCTTCTCGGCCACCATCCTGCCGGTGGCAACCGCCTTCTACGTCTGCGAGGCCTTCGGCTTCGAAGCCGGCATCGACAAGAAGCTCGAAGAAGCACCCCAGTTCTACACGCTCTTCACCATCATCCTGCTCGTGGGCATGGGCATCATCCTGATCCCCAATGCGCCCCTGATCCTGATCTCGGTCTGGAGCCAGGTGATCAACGGCATCCTGCTGCCCCTGGTCCTGGTGTGCATGCTGCTCCTGGTGAACAACCGCGAAGTGATGGGCCAGCACGTGAACGGCAAGTTCAGCAACGTCGTCGGTTGGGGCATGACCGGAATCCTCTGCGTCCTCTCCCTGTACCTCGTGTTCAACGGACTGTTCGGATGATCGCCCCGTTCCTTGCACTGCTCGCAAGCATCCTCGGTGCCGACCCGGTCGCCTCGATCCAGTTCCGACTTCCCCAAGGCACCTTCCACGCCCGGCTGGACGCAGCCAGCCGCGCCCTGCTGGGACGTCCCTACCTGCTGGGCCCCATGGGCGAGGGCGATTCCCATTTGGGCGATCCCTTGCCGCGCGTACGCTTGGATTCCCTCGACTGCGTGACCTTCCTCGAGCAGTCCGAGGCGCTGGCCCGCAGCCGCGACACGACCTCCTTTCGCCAGGTCCTGGACTCCATCCGTTACGAGAACGGCTCGGTGAGCTGGAGCACCCGCAACCACTGGATGGAATGCGGATGGCTCTCCTCCAACCGCTCCCGCGTGCGCCCCCTCGAGCTTCCCGGCATGATCGGCGAGACCCGTATCCTGGGTCTCAAGGCGTTCTACGCCTCGCACGGGATCGTCCGTCAGGACAGCGCCCTGACACTTCGCTACCTTCCCCGCGACAAGGCCATCGAATGGCTGTCCCGCCCGAAGAGCCTCTCGGCGATCCATGGGGTGGGACTGGTGGGAAGACTCCCCTCCATCTTCCTGCTGCACACCGGCTTCCTGGTGCCTGGCGCCAAGGGAATCCTGCTGCGCCACGCCAGCCAGTCGGGACAGGTGAAGGAAGAACAGGCCGCCGCATATCTGCAGGGCAAACCCAAATTCAAGGGCATCGTTGTCTGGGAATACATTCCCTGACAACAGGCGCCGACTTCGTTAGCTAAGTTGTCGCGCAGCTTGCGGCAAACAGGCCGGCAGTGATAGAATCGAAGCAGATGTACATCGAATACGCATCCTGGCACATCAATCCGGCCAGCACAAAAGCCAGGATCTCCAACGGTCCGGTTCTCGTGATCGACCGCGACGGGAACGTCAGCGGCTGCAACGAGGCCGCCCGGCTGCTGGCGCAGCGCACCTGGAGCCTCGATCTGCAGGTCGGTTCCCCTTTGGTGGAGACCCTCCCGTCCCCTCTTCACGGCTCGTTCCTGACCCACTTCCAGCAGGCCCTGAGCGGCTGCCTCGTGTCCAGCATCGTTCCTCTGGACCTGCGCGAATCCGTTCCGCTGCTCTTCCGTGTCTTCTACCAACCCATCGTGGACCGCGACGGTCTCGTGAATTCCGTCGCCATCAGCCTGACCTTAGTGGAATCCGCCCAGGCAGCACGCTCCCAAGGCGAGATCGACCCCCTGCTCCAGGAGATGATCGAGAACTCATCCGAGATGATCTCCATCCTGGACGAGGAAGGCACCATCCTCTACCAGAGCGGATCGACCCAGCGTCTGCTCGACACCCCTGCCAACTCGGCCATCGGCCGTCGCTTCACCGACTGCGTCTGGTCCGAGGACTACCCCCGGGTGGCCAAGATGATCGAAGCCATCAGCCGCGAGTCGGGCAGCAGCCTCGACCTGGTGTGCCGCATGCGGCGCCGCGACGGGGCGGTGATCTGGACCGAGTCGAAGTTCAAGAACCTGCTGGCCCAGCCCGGCGTCCAAGGCATCCTGGTACATACCCGCGACATCACCCGCGAGCGCCTCTACGACGAGGAGGCCCGCGAGGCCGACCGCCGCTACCGCAGCATCTTCGAGAACGCCGTGGAGGGCATCTTCCAGTCGAATCCCGATGGACGCCTGGTCAACGCCAACTCCGCACTGGCCCGCATCCTGGGCTACACGACCCCGCAGGAACTGATGGAGAACGTCCGCGACGCCGGCCGCGACCTCTACTGCGACCCGCGGCGGCGCAACGAGTTCGTCCACCTGGTGCTGAGCCACGGACGCGTGACCGAATTCGAGTCCCAGATGTGGCGCAAGGACGGCAAGGCCGTCTGGGTGAGCGAGAACGCCCGCGTGCTGCGCCGCAACGACGGCACGGTGATCGGATACGAGGGCTCCATCCAGGACATCTCCCGGCGCAAGGAAGCCGAGGAGAAGCTCCTCCACAACACGTTCTTCGATGCCGCGACGGGACTTCCCAACCGTCAGCTCTTCCTGGACCGCCTGCGCCAGCTCGTACTGCGCAAGGACCAGACGTCCCACTTCGCCGTCCTTTCCATCGCCATGGACCGCTGGCGCAGCCTCACCGAGAGCCACAGCCCGCGCTTCCTGGATGACCTGCTGGGACTGATCGCAGACCGCTTCGAAGCCATCCAGCGTCCCGGCGACACCGTCTCGCACATCGGCGCCAGCGAATTCGCCCTCCTGCTCGAGCAGACCGACGACATGCAGGACGCCGAGGCCTTCGCCGCGCACCTGCGTCAGAGGATGGCCGAGCCTCTGCTTGTGGACCAGGAGCGCATCGACCTTTCCTGCTGCGTGGGCATCCACCGCCCCGACACCCTGCTCCAGGCCGATCCAGAGGAGATCCTGGAGGACGCGCGCGCGGCGCTTGCCAAGGCTCGCAGCGTGGGACACGACCAGCAGGAAGTCTTCGTCTCCGGGTACCGCGACCTGCTGGTGGGCATGCGCAAGATGGAAGCCGACCTGCGGCGTGGCGTCGAGGAGGACCAGTTCGTCCCCTTCTTCCAGCCCATCGTCTCGCTCTCGACCCTGGAAGTCGCCGGCTTCGAGGCTCTGGTCCGTTGGAACCACCCGCTGCAGGGGCTGGTCTCACCCGCCGAATTCATCCCGCTGGCCGAGGAGTCCGGGCTCATCCACCCGATCGGCCTGGCCGTCCTCACGAAGTCCTGCCGCGCCCTGCTCGAATGGGGCAAGGAGATCCCGCGCGCGCGGGAAGTGTTCCTGAGCGTAAACCTCTCGCTCCACCAGTTCCGTCATGCGGACCTGGCCGACCAGCTCATCGCGGTCCTGGAGGAGCTGCACTTCCCCCCCGAGCGGCTCAAGCTCGAGATCACGGAAAGCGCCGTGATGCACAACATGGACAAGGCGCTGGAAATCCTGCAGCGCCTGCGAAGCACCGGGATCCGCTTGGCCATGGACGACTTCGGCACCGGGTACTCGTCCCTCTCGTACCTCTCGCGCATGCCGCTGGACACCCTCAAGATCGATCGCGCCTTCGTGATGCGCATCAACCAGCCAGGACCCGGCGAGGCCATCGTCAAGACCATAGCCCACCTGGCCCAGGCCCTCTCCATGGACGTGGTGGCCGAGGGCGTGGAAACCCCGCAGCAGGTGGAGTTCCTGCGGGCCATCGGCTGCGAGTACGGCCAAGGCTACCTGTTCGCCAAGCCATTGCCGGCCAAGGAAGCCAGCGACCTGCTCGAGTCCTCCTCGCTTCCAGTCAACCTGCACCGCTAGCCGGTTCGGAAGCGCAGCGCTCCACACCCGTCCTTTCCGGAATCGTCGTTCCCGGAAGTACGAATGCTATCATTGCCGGCCATGGAATACACCTTGACCCTCACGACGCCGGCCTTGCTCTTCCCAGCGATCTCCCTCCTGTTCCTCTCCTACAACGGTCGATTCCTGACGCTTGCCAACCTGGTGCGCACCCTCCACCTCGAGTACAGCAAGAGTCCGACGCCCGACACCTTCGCGCAGCTGCAGAACCTCTCGACCCGCCTCAAGCTGATCCGCTGGATGCAGTGGCTGGGGTTGCTTGCCTTCGTGGGCAGCGCCGGAACGATGCTGCTGCTCTACCTCAAGCAGATCTGGCTGGCCCACGCGCTGTTCGGCGTCAGCCAGGTGCTCCTGATCGGCTCGCTGTGCGTCTCGCTCACCGAGATCCACATTTCCATCAACGCGCTGAACATCCTGATCAAGGACGTCCTCTAGTGCCTGTTCCCGCCCTGTTCGCCCATGCCCCTCCTTTGACGTTCTGTCATGGGCTCGCCAAGCCTCCTCGGCTCGCCGCGGCCTTCGGCGCGGGGCGGTCGCCTGCGGGGTCTTGTCCCCCGGGGATCCGCTCCGGCACGCGGTGCCTGCGCGGCGGGGGCGACGGTCGGGGGCGGTACGGCGCATCCCGGCCCTGCGGGCCACCCGCCCATTAGACAGAAATTGTCTTTCTAGAACCAGCCGGCACCCGATCCGGATCGCAGCTCCCTCAGGGAGCCTTGACCCGGAACCGCAACCGCGACAGCACCATCGCGTGGTCCGAAGCGAAGACCGAATCGCCCGCCGGGGTCGTGACAAAGGTGTCCAGCGCGACCTCCGAGCTCAAGGCCGTGTCGGCGCCCTGCGAGAGGATGTAGTCGATCCGCCGGCTCTTCCCGCCGGTGGTACTGGTCACCCGGTCGAGCCAACCGCTCGAGGCGCAGCAGGTCAGGCCGATGCCGGCCAGCGGATCGAGGGACCATGCGTCCTTCCAGCCGTGTCCTGTCAGGTTCCCCAAGGTCGTCGATCCGGCCGAGTCGTTGAGATCCCCGAAGGCGATCTGCCCCGGGTAGCTGGCCCAGTCGAACTTGCGGCTCATGATGGTCTGCATCTCGGCGGCCTGGTTCTTGCGCACCGAGGAGAGCACCTCGAGATGGCTGTTCCAGACCTGGTAGACGAAGCTCTTCCCGTCGGCCCGGCGATGCAGGAAACGTCCGTACTGCACGGCACGCTCGCTGGACATGAGCTGCCCCAGAAGCTCAGTGCGCAGCAGGTCGCTGAACATGGTGGTCGAGGAATCCGTCACGCTCCATCGGGAGGCGTCGTACAGGATCGCGTTTCCCTCCTCGAAGTGCAGCCCCAAGGGAGCCAGGTCCGGTCGGTCGGAACGAAAGAGCGTGCGCGCGGTCACGTTCAAGGGCGAGCGCAGCACGGCATAGCGCTTGGTGCAGGTGCCGGGATGGGTCGCAAGCCAAGAAAGGAGGGAGTCGACGAAGGGAACGACGGGCACGTCGCTGCGCCCCGAGGTCACGCGCAGGTTCTCGGTCTCCTGCAGCCCCACCAGATCGGGGCAACGGCTGGCCACCGCCTCCGCCACGGCCCGCATGCGCGCCAAGGGCTGCGAGGCCACGTACTGGTCCAGGATCCGGTTTGCCTGGCTCCAGGCCACCGTGTCATTGGTCAAGTCCGAGGCGATCAGGCTCTCCACCTCGTAGCCGATCGAGAGGTTGTAGTCGGCCAGCAGCACCGTGTCGGGAAGCGCCGCGCTGTCGGAGGATGAGTTCACATCTGCCGCTCCCTGTCCCACGATGTCCGGCTCGAGCCGAGTGCAGCTGCACAGGGCCAAGACGATCCCAAGCCATGCCCGCTTCATTTGATCCCCCAATGGAAGTTCAGGCCCAGCGAGACATACCAGCCGCTGAAATCCCCGGTGACCTGGTGGAAGTCGTAGCGGTTCTGCGCCCTGGCCTCGGCCGGCGTTCCGATGAAGAGCGTCGTCTGGCTCGGATTGCCGCTGGGATTGCGCACGTAAAGGCGATCCCCGACCTTGGGCGAGTCGAAGATGAGGTCCAGCACCCGCGATTCGCCTTCGCGCGAATCGACCTCCACCCCGCCCATCACCGTGTAGCGCCACCCTCCGCGCATCTCGATCCCTAACCACCGGACCGGCAGGACCTCCGCGCTGACCCATGCCTTGTGGACCCACGCCACCAGCGGGGTCGGCACGATCCCCAGCGTCACGTTGTCTGGCTTGGCACTGCCCGTGCCCAGGTAGGTGGTGTGCAGAGTCAGGCTTGCATCCCCCGCCAGCACGCCGAACCCGTAGCCGACACCCGAACGCAGCCAGGATTTCCACTGCGGCATCCAGGCCACCTGCAGCGTGATCGGAACGAAGCGGAACGTCTCCTTGGCATCCAGGCAACCCGCGCGGGTCGAGAGGGTATCGGCCACCGCATAGAGGTCCGCGCAGGTGATGCGCATCTTGCGGTCGGGATTCTCTGCATCGAAGGGAACGTCCTTCTGGGAGAACGTCTCGGTCCAGAACTCCGCCTCGATCCCGGCTCGCCACGGCCCCTTGGTGATCCCGAGGAAGCCCTGGGTGGCAGGATGGCCATCGAACCCGGTGACCGTGTAGTGGTTGAAGCCGCTGGCCTCCCGGGTGGTCTGCTCCAGGAGGACCATCACGTCATTGAGGTCCTCAGCTCCGTAGTGGTTGTATCCCTCCGAGATGCCCACATCCAGGTCGAAGGGCTTGAGGTCCACGGCTCCCAGCGCCGACAGGCAGGCAAGCAGAAGCGCACTCATCGAACGCGCACGAAGCGCATGGCCACATCCTGCCCGGGCAGCAGACCCGAGACGGTGATGGGCCAGGCCTGCCCTTGCAGCACGATGCGGGTGCGGGAGACCACCGGCGAACAGACGTCGGTGCGGTTGGTCGTCGCTGCCAGGCCATGACTCTCGGCATTGCCGTCGAACAGGTTGCCGATGCTTGTCACCTGAACATAAGGCGACAACGCCTTGCTGCAGGAACTGCGGGTGATCTCGAGACTATCGCCGTCCACCCGCCAGCTTCCCTGGTCCAGGTAGACGGAATCGACCCATTCATCGGCAACAATACCAGAATCAATGGCATAGCTCGCCCGGAAATGAAGGGAGATCCGCGAGGAGAAGGTCCGGTCGGCATTCATCGTCATCAGGTCACGGACCTGGAGGGCGCTGTCCACCGCAAAGCTGTAGGCTTTGGCGATCGAGTCGCGCATAGCCTGCGGCACCACCATCACCGTGTCTCCCTGCCACTTCCCGACCACCAGGTTGGCCAGCGAATCGGCAAAACCCTGGTAGTAGCCACGCTTGACATAAACGGTATCGCTCACAGTGCGGCCATAGACGTCCGCACCCCGCAGCACCAGCGTATCCGATCCCGGGCGCAGCGCCACGCGGAACACCAGCGAGTCCTTCGCGGAGATCTTCACCTGCCCCGCCAAGAAGGCTGTATCTAGGCTTCCCTGGAGCTTCCAGCGGATCGTGGCGATCGAGTCGTCCCAGGCATGCACCGTATCCCGACGCGCCGAGAGCAGCGTCACGACCGGAGCCGTCGGAAGCGCTCCGCGCACCACCGTCACGGAATCGTACCAGATGCCGGTTCCGTCGGTGAGCTTGAGCACGAAGCGGTTGGCGCCCTCGGAGAGCTTCACATCCGTACTGAGGGAAGTCCTGCTGATCGCCGAGGAGGGCACGGCGAGACTGTCGTTAATCGTGGCGACCTGCGGTCCGGACAAGGTATCGTGCTTCCATGCCAAGGTCACGGACGCGATGCCGACCGGCACGCTCAATGAGTCCGGACTCACCCGCTTGAGGTGGATCCCCTCCGAAGCCGTCGAGACCGTCTGCGTGGGCGAATCGCTGCCGCACCCGGAGAGGCTCAGCAGCCCCGCGATTCCAAGAACCATTGTGCAAATCCGCATCGACCGCCCCTTCGCTTCGCCGTGAAGTTTCCTCTCCTGAAAAATGCGTCGGCTTTTGGCTCCATGTTGGGGTAATTTTCGAGCCGTGCTCCTTCTGATCCTGACCGGACTCCTGGCCAGCCCCGCCGACAGCCTCCCTCTGACCTGGGACGGCCGACCTTTGTTGCGCCCTCTCCCGCCGCGCGCCACGGACACTCCCGCCAAGGCCAACCCGTGGATCATCGCCTCCGCCCGCGATTCCCTGCGGTTCGAGTGGCTCTCCAAGCTCGAGACCTATCCCCACCAGATCCTTACGACCCTCTTCAAGCCGGTGGACATGGTCGTCCGACCGACCTTCCGCCTGATCAGCCTGCCCCTCAAGCCCATGATCACCTACGCGGACACCTCCGAGCTGATCGAGCGGGGCAATGCCCTGATGCGCATGGGCGACAAGGAAAGCTCGACCATGCTCTATCCCGTCGCGACCCTGACCGGCAACAGCAGCTCCAGGGCCGGTGTGCGCTTCCGTCGCGCCTGGAACCCCGCACTGAGAAGCGATGCCGCCATCCGCTGGTCGCCTTCCGAGGAATGGGGAATCTGGCTTTCCGGGAGTGCCGACAACTGGCCTGACGGCTTCGGCTCCAGCGCGTCCTTCGTGCATTACCAGACACCCGGCGCTCCCATCTGGGTCCCGGGACATTCGACCCTCAGCCCCAGCCATACCGCCGACGGCTCCGTCTCGGAGTCCCGTCAACAACTTGACGTCGGCATCGGAAAGGGAATCGGCGAAAACCTCAGCGCCGGATGCGGCGTCCAGTTCGTCCTGCGCGATGCCGGCCTGCCGGTGCGTCTTTCCGACCGCCTCCCCGCAAACATCCCCTGGCTTGCAGAGGATTCCCGCGGCACCAGCGGCATCACCCGCAGCTACGGGATCGGTGGGCAGCTCGCCTACTCCGACCAGGATCGCCAAGGCATCCCGACCAAGGGAGGACGCTGGAGCATCGACGCCTCGCAGCACATCACCAACCAGGGGGGAGGAATGGCCGGACTCGGCACTTCGGGCACCCGCTACCTCCTGCTGGGCAAGGAGAAGTACGCCTTCAAGCGCTCTGACCTGGACCCCTACCTCGACTTCGATCCGGGAACGCTTCTGCAGGTCATCGACCCGACCACCCTCTGGCAGCGCCTGACGGAACGCCGCGTGCTGGGAGTGTACTGGACCATCCAACAGGCCTGGGAGAACGGCACCCGCCCGGCACCATGGTTCTTCTTTCCCACCATGGGCGGCAACGTCCCGGCCCGCGCCTACGACACCCGTCTGACGGCCCTGAGCCTCTTCGGGGGCGGAGTGGAATACCGCTGGCCCATCTGGAAATACCTGGACGGCTCGATCTATGCCGAGGCCGCGCACGCCTCTCGACTTCCCTGGCAGCTCTCCTACCAAGGCTTCGCCCCTGGCTGGGGACTGGGGCTGCGCGTGCGCTCGGAAAATTCATTCTTCTTCCGCTTCCAGTTGGCAAGCGGGCGCACCGGTACCACCTATTACCTGACCACCAGCCCAGAATTCTAATTAAGGAGTCAATATATGATGACTGGAATAGTTCTTCTTGCAATCTCAAATCTCCTCAATTCTACCGATCCAGCAAAAAAGAGTCAGAATCAAAAGATCAATGCGATCGGTATTTATCTGGATTCCCCCAACTACGACCAAGCCGCTTTCGCCCTACTGGAACAAGCCGAAGAGGTCATGGAACAAGCCTTTCCCGGCATGCCTTGGGAAGCCATTGATAGCGCCAGCTCCAAGGTCAAGACGCTCCCCTCCCCCCTCCCCGTCCTTGCCAAGCTGACCGCCCCCAAACCCGACAGCCAAGCCATCCTCCTGGCCCAATCGATCGGGAGCACCTTCGCCAAGAGCCACATCCTGCTGATCCATCGCGGCGGCACCCGCGCCGAAAGAGACTCCAGCAAGAGCTTCAGCGACCGCTCCTCCTTCTCCCTAGTGGAATGCGGCACGGGCCATACCGTCTTCCTGCAGGAGTTCCAGGCGACAGGCCAGCGCGGCAAGCTCTCGGCCGAAAGCGCTTGGGCAAAGGACGCCTGGAGTCTTTTCCTCAAGAGTTGGAAGGCACGCCCGGCGGAGAAATGAGCTCTGGCCGTGCACAAAAACTGATGTGTCCGCCAAGATTTCGCGTGCATCCGCTCTTTGCGGATGCGCATATTTAAGGGATGCATTCCACACCGATGCTGGATAGCGATTACGTCGCGCGGACCGTCATCCTCATGATCGAGGATGCCCAAGAAGCTGAAGACGTTCAGCAGGCGATCACCGAGTTCGGCCACTCCGCCATCCGCGTCCACGGCGAAAGCGATCTCCGGCAGGCCTTGCGCATGGAAAGCACGACGGCCGCCATCCTCGACTTCTCCCTCACCCCCAACACCACAGCCAACCTGCGCACCTGCCTGGGTGGGCGCCCAGGCCTTCCTTTCCTCGTACTGGTGGACGATGCCCAGCGCGACGTAGCCGTCGAAGCCTTGCGCATGGGCGCGCACGCCTGCCTGCGCCGCCCTTTGCACCCCGAGGAGGTCATCTTCTCGGTCGGGAACCTGCTGGCATCGGTCGCCGAACGCTACGACTCGACCCGTTCCTGGCTGGACACCCGCAAGGTGGAGATCCCCAACGACTTCGATCTGGTGACGCCGTTGGCCAAGAGCCTGGTCGACACCACCATCTCCCCCATCGATCCCCGTCGCAACCACGTGATCCTGGGACTGGTGGAGCTGCTCAACAACGCCATCGAGCACGGCAACCTGGAGATCGACTACCAGGAGAAGCACCAGGCGCTCTCGGGCAGTTATTTCTATCGTCTGGCCATCGACAAGGCCAAGAGCGAACCCTGGGCCTCTCGGAAGGTCTCGATCGAATCCACGATCGACAGGAGATCCGGATGGGTCACCTACAGGATCTGCGACGAGGGCAAGGGGTTCAACTGGAGGAACATGCCCGATCCGCTCGATCCGGAGGGGATGCAGGCGCGTCACGGGCGCGGCGTGCTGATGGCCCGCCACTCCTTCGACCAGCTTGAATACAACGAGAAAGGCAACGAAGTGACCGTTCGACTGCAGTGCCGCCCCGATGGAGGGCTGATTTGAGCTTCCAAGCCACCGCACGCCGCTGGCGCCCGGGTCGCTTCGAGGACATGATCGGACAGGAGCACGTCGCCCAGACCCTCCGTAACGCCCTGGTCCGCGGCCAGCTAGCCCATGCATTCCTGTTCACCGGCACGCGCGGCGTCGGCAAGACGACCTCCGCCCGCATCCTTGCCCGCATGCTCAACTGCTCGGACCCGGACCCGATGGTCCGTCCCTGCGGCAAGTGCGACACCTGCCAGGAGATCGCCCGCGGCTCCAGCATGGACGTCCTCGAGATCGACGCCGCCAGCCACACCGGCGTGGACGACGTGCGCGAACTGCGCGAGCAGCTCAAGTACGCCGCCAGCCACGGCAGCTACCGCGTGGTGATCCTGGACGAGGTCCACATGCTCTCCAAGGCGGCCTTCAATGCGCTCTTGAAGACCCTGGAAGAGCCGCCTCCGCACGTGGTGTTCATCCTGGCCACCACCGAAGTCCACAAGGTCCCCCAGACCATCCTCTCGCGCGTGCAGCGCTACGACTTCCGCCGTCTCTCGCCCACCCAGGTCGCCGGCCGTCTCAAGGCCATCTGCGACGCCGAGGCCATCGGCTACGAACCCGAAGCCCTGGAGATCGTGGCGATCCGCGCCGACGGCTCCATGCGCGACGGCCTCTCCCTCTTCGACCAGGTCTGGGCCTACTGCGGCTCCCCGCTGACCGCCGAAGGCGCCCGCTTCATCTTGGGCGTGCCCGACCACTCGTCGCACGAACGGCTGCTGCACGCCCTGGTGGCCGGGACCGCTCCCGCCGCCGTGATCGAGATCCACGCAGCCCTGGAGCGCGGCATCGAACCCCTCGAGTACCTGCGGGGCTTCGGCGAGTTCCTGCGCAACGTGCTGTTCGCCCGGCTGGAAGGTCTGCCCGAGGCATCCCTTGCCCTGATGCCCGAGAAGCGCGAGACGCTCAAGGTCTCCACGGCCAGCATCTCGGAAGGCGACCTGCTGCGCTGGTCGCGGCTCATCTCCGATGCGGCCCTCCAGATCCGCGACGCCCACAACCCGCGCCTGCTGCTGGAACTTCTGGTCGCCCGCATGGCGGCCCTGGACAAGATGTCCGACCTGCGCGCCCTGCTCCAGGGCGGCGCTCCTGCGGCGACGCCCCGCACCGGCATCCCTGCCGTCACCGCTTCGGCCCAGGCAGCGGCAGCCCGCCCTTCGGCCCCCAGCCCCTCCGGCTCAAGCCTCGACGGAGCCCCTCCGTCGTTCGCGCGCGCCGTGCAGGAAGACGAAACCCTCCTTGGCCTGGCGCGCAAGTTCGACGCCGTGCCCCAAAGCGAATAAGGAACACCGCCCGATGAACATGCAAGCCATGATGAAGCAGATGCAGAAGATGCAGACCAAGATGATGTCTGCCAAGGAGGAGATGGAGCGTTCCGAGTACGAGGGCGAGGCCGGTTCCGGCAAGGTCAAGCTGCTCCTGACCGGCAAGGGCGAGCTGCGCTCGATCTCCATCGACAAGTCCGTCGTGGATCCCGAGGACGTGGAGCTGCTCGAGGACCTGATCCTGACGGCCTTCAAGAGCGCCAAGGAGAAGGCCGACCAGCAGAGCGCCGCCATGATGGACGGCTTCCGCATGCCCGGCATCCCCGGCTTCTGACAATTTCCGTCAAATCGTGACGAAGGCCTCCTGCGGTTGCGGGAGGCCTTTCCGTTTGCGGGAACGCGCCAGCCAGCGAGAGGGCCGCGCAAGGCGCGGGTGCCGAAGGCACCGACCGGAGGGCAGCCCGCAGCACGGCGGCCCGCGCAGCGGGAGGCGCCCGAAAACCATCTCGCCAAAGCCTGCTTCGGGGAATCGGGCCCAAGGGAACCTAGCGCAGCACGATGCCGCAGGCCTTGAGATTGACCCGAACCTGCTCGGCCAAGACCGGCGGCTCGAGGCCTCGAAATGCCGCGGCCTGGGCGTAGAAGGCCGGCATGTCAAACGTCTCCTCGTCGCTTTCCAGGAGGATCGCCTCGGTCGGCAAGGCGCGGAATGCCGCCTGGAGCCGTTCCGAGCCCAACAGGGCGGGACCGAAGGAGAGACGGATGCCATGGCGCCAGAGATCCAGGGCAAGTTCAGGACCACCCCGGAAGCCATGCACGAACCAAGGAGTCGTGGCGGAGCCATGTGCCTGGAGGATCTCAGGAAAGGCCTTCACGACATGCAGCACGACCGGAAGGCAATGCTTGGAGGCAAGCCCCAGCTGAGCCTCGAAGGCCTGCACCTGCAGCTCCCAAGGAACCTCGCAGGCGCGATCCAGTCCGCATTCCCCGATCGCCACGATCCCGGATCCCTTCCGATACCGAATGGCCTTGCCAAGCAATTCCAGCCTGGGCTCCAAGGGTTCTTGCCCCAGATGCCAGGGATGCAGTCCCAGCGACCACGCGCCGACCGGAAGCGGATCGCCCCTCCCGAGGCTGCGGGAGACCAGGGCGACCGTCCCTTTCAGCGGCAAGCCGTGCCGATGGGCGTCGGGAACGCGCACCCTACCGACCTTGGCCGTTCATCCGACCCTCCGGATGCAGAGCATCTCGATGCGCAGGGCCTCCATCTGGGTGATCTCGAACTCGAGATCCTCCCACGCCAGGCGCTCCCCCTGGGACGGGATGCGGCCCATGCGCTCCAGCACGAAGCCTGCCACCGTGTCGTAGTGCCCTTCGGTCTCGCCGGGGAACGGCTCGCGCCGCTCCAGCACCTCGCGCAGGCGGTCGGGAGGCATGCTGCCCTCCACGGTCCACTCGTTCGCGCCGTTTTCCACGAGCTCCGGGCCGCCCACGTCGTACTCGTCCTCGATCTCGCCGACGATCTCCTCGAGCAGATCCTCCAAGGACACCACGCCCTCGAAGGCGCCGTGCTCGTCCACCACCACAGCCATGTGGATCTTCTCCCGCTGCATCTTCTTGAGCACCTCGACGGCGGGCGAGCCTTCGTGCACGAAGACCGGCGGACGCAAAAGTGAGCGTACGTCCCCGTCGGGCGGAATGCGCAGCAGATCCTTGACCATCAGGATGCCCGTCAGGTGGTCGAGATCCCCTTCGTAGGCGGGCAGGCGCGAATAGCCGTTTTCCAGGATCGCGCCAAGCTGCTCCGATACCGGACGCTGCAGGTCCAGGCCCGAGACGTCGGCGCGCGGCGTGCGGATCTGGCGCACCTTGCGCTCGCCCAGACGAAAGACCGACTCGATGATGCGCTCCTCATGGTCCTGCACCGTGCCGTCCTCGGCGCCCTCGCGCACCATCTGGCGGATGTCGTCAGTGGTCACGTGCTCCTCGCTCACGTTCTTCCTGTGCAGGATCCAGAGGATGAACTCGGTGGATGCCGAAAGCAGCGCGATGAAGGGGCGCATGACGGTCGAGAGGATCATCATGGGCCGCGCGATGAAGCAGGCGATGGATTCGGGAGCCTGCAGGGCCAGCCGCTTGGGCACAAGCTCCGCGAGCACAAGCTCCACGTAGGTCAGCGCACCGACCACCAGCACGAAGGCCACAGTCTCGCCCTCGTTTCCCAGCCACGGCGCGATCCAGTGCATCACGGGATGCTCCAGGCGCGGGGCGGCATAGGCGGCGATGAAGGTGGTGAGCGCGGTGATGCCCACCTGCACCACCCCCAGGAAGCGGTTGGGATTCTCCTGCAAGGTCAGGGCAGCGCGGGCCCCAGCGTCTCCTTCCTCGGCCCGGGCCTGGAGACGACTCTTGCGGGAGGTGGCCACGGAAAGCTCGGCCACCACGAAGACGCTCATGAACAGAAGCAGCACAAAAAGGAGGATCAAGGTCCCCAGGATCTCGGTCATGGTCAGAATATGGCAAATGTGCGGCATGCACGGGCAGGCAATCGGCATGGCCACGGAACCGTTCCCGCACGGCGACTCCGCAGCAAGGCCTCTCGGGAAGTACATTTGCCGCCCATGAGTACGCTCCATCGCATCGAAGTCGCCCTCAAGCCAGGGCTCCTGGACTCCCTGGCCCGTCGCCTCTCCCTGCAGCTCACGCAGGATGCCGGTCTGCCCGTGCAGGAGGTGCGCACCGTGCGCGTCTTCACGCTGGAAGGCGACATCGAGGCTTCCGAGCTTGCGCGCGCCGCCGCCAAGCTCTTCGCCGATCCCATCTCCGAGGTCGTCTCGACGGATTCCTCCTTGACGGAATCCGTCCTGCCCGGCTTCGACCTGGCCTTCGAGATCGGCTTCAGGCCCGGCGTGACCGACAACGTGGGACACTCCTCCGCCGAGGGACTTTCCGAGCTGCTCGGACGTCCTTTCGTGGGCAAGGTCTTCGCCTCCCTGCAGGTCCTGGTCAAGGGCGTGACGCCCGCCCAGGCCGAGGCCGCCGCCGCCTCGCTCCACAACGCCCTGATCGAGGACTGCGAGATCCGCACCGCCGCCCAGTGGAAAGCTGGCTCGCACTTTGCCTCCCGCTCCCGCGCCGTGCTCTCCAGCCACACCCCGGTGGTCGAGACCATCAGTCTTCCGAAGTCCGACGCGGACCTGCTGGCTCTCTCCAAGTCGCGTACCCTGGCCCTCACGGTCGAGGAGATGCGCTGCGTCAAGGAGCACTACGACAATCCCGAAGTGCAGGCCAAGCGCGCCAAGATCGGCATGCCCGCCGAGCCCACCGACGTGGAGCTCGAGGTGATCGCCCAGACCTGGAGCGAGCACTGCAAGCACAAGCTCTTTGCCGCCACCATCGAGTATGTGGACGGTGAGCACAAGGAGACCATCAAGTCCCTGTACAAGAGCTTCGTCCGCCGCGCCACCGAGGAGCTGCGCCCCAAGCGCCCGGACCTCGTGAGCGTGTTCGTGGACAACGCTGGCGTCATCCGCTTCGACGACGAGAACCACATCTCGATCAAGGCCGAGACGCACAACAGCCCGTCTGCCCTGGACCCCTACGGCGGCGCCATGACCGGCATCGTGGGTGTGAACCGCGACATCCTGGGCACCGGCAAGGGCTGCCGCCCCATCTTCAACACCGACGTGTTCTGCTTCGCCCCGCCTGACTGGGCCAAGCCCCTGCCTCCGCGCCTGATGCACCCCCGCCGAATCCTGCGCGGCGTGCACCGCGGCGTCAAGGACGGCGGCAACGAGTCGGGCATCCCCACCGTCAACGGCTCGATCGTGTTCCACGAGCGCTTCCTAGGCAAGCCGCTGGTGTTCTGCGGAACCGGCGGCATCATGCCCGCAAACCTCCCCAAGCCCGACGGCACCCTCGAGGACTCGGCCGACAAGTCGGTGAGCCCGGGCGATCGCGTGGTCATGGTGGGCGGACGTATTGGTAAGGACGGCATCCACGGCGCGACCTTCAGCTCCGAAGCCCTCACCGAGGCCTCCCCTGTCTCTGCGGTGCAGATCGGCGACCCGATCACTCAGAAGAAGATGACCGACTTCCTGCTGGAAGCCCGCGACCTGGGACTCTACCGCTGGATCACCGACAACGGTGCCGGCGGCCTCTCCAGCTCCATCGGCGAGATGGCCAAGGAGTGCGGCGGCGCAGTCGTCGACCTCGAGAAGGCCCCGCTCAAGTACCCGGGCCTGGACCCGTGGGAGATCTTCGTCTCCGAGGCGCAGGAGCGCATGAGCGTGGCCGTGCCCGCCGACAAGATCGAGGAGTTCCTGGCCCTTTCCAAGCGCCGCAGCGTGGAGTCTACCGACCTGGGCGCGTTCGACGACAACGGCCTCCTGATCCTCAAGCACGAGGGCAAGGTTGTGGCAGCTCTGGACATGGAGTTCCTCCACGAAGGCCTGCCTGAGATGGTCGTTCCAGCCCGCTGGGAAGCCCCGGTCCACGCCGAACCCGATCTGTCCACGCTCAAGGAGACTCCGGCCGAGACCTTGCTTGGCCTTCTGTCGGCCTGGAACATCTGCTCCAAGGAATCGTGGGTGCGGATGTACGACCACGAGGTCCAAGGCGGATCGGTCGTGAAGCCCTTCACCGGTGCCAAGAACGACGGACCATCGGATGCCGCCGTGATCCGCCCCGTGGCCACCAACCGCAAGGGCCTGGCCGTGTCGCACGGCATCGCGCCGCGCTACTCCGACATCGACGCCGGTGCCATGACCGAAGCGGCCCTGGACGAAGCCCTGCGCAACCTCGTGTGCGTGGGCGGCGACCCCGATCAGGTCGTGGCCCTGGACAACTTCTGCTGGCCCGACCCGGTGGAGAGTGCCGGAAACCCGGATGGCGCCTACAAGATGGCCCAGCTGGTGCGCTCCAACAAGGCGCTCTACGAGACCTGCGTGGCCTGCAACATGCCCCTCGTGTCCGGCAAGGACTCGATGAAGAACGACTACGGAGCCGGCAAGGAGCGCATCTCGGTGCCCCCCACCCTGCTCGTGACGGCCCTTGCTCCGATGCCGGACGCTCACAAGGCCGTCACGCTCGATGCCAAGGCCGCCGGCGACAAGGTCTACGTGCTGGGTCTGACCCGCGAGGAGACCGGCGCCAGCGAGTGGTTCACCCGCCTTGGCTTCATCGGAAACAAGGTGCCCCGCCTCAAGACGACCGAGACCCTTCCGTTATACCGCGGCGTGTTCTCGGCGATCCAGGACGGATTGATCCGCAGCGCCCACGACGCCTCGGACGGCGGCCTGGGCGTGGCCCTGGCCGAGACCGCCATGGCCGGTCGCATGGGCATCACGGTGGATCTCGCCAAGGTCCCGGCTGCCGAGGAATTGACAGATTCTGTCTTGCTGTGGTCGGAGTCGCTGGGCCGCCTGGTGGTCACCGTGGCTCCCGAGAACGTTGCCGCCTTCGAGAAGAAGCTTGAAGGCTGCGCCTTTGCCTGCGTGGGCGAGATCACCGAACACCCCGAGGTGGAGTTCCACTCCGAGGGCACAGAAGTGGTGCGCGTGTCTGTAGAGGCCTGCGTGGAAGCCTGGAAGAAGCCCTTCGCGGCGTAAACTTCAGCCTTCGCGAAATGAAAAAAAGGCCTCCCGAGCAGGAGGCCTTTTTCGTGGTGGCAAGCTATGCCTGTGCCCTCCCGAAGGAGAGCTTCGACTCAAGGATCTTAGGGGCAGGTGTGGGCGGCAAGCGACGTGTCGATCTGGGTCAGACGATCGGTCCAGGTCGCTGTGAGCGAGGCGATTCCTGCCGTCGCGGAGGGCTGGCTCGCCGTGACGGAGCTCGAATACTTGGCGGCCAGGGCCTGCAGGTTCGAACCGGTCAGCACGGTGGTGCGCAGTCCCGCCAGCGTGTTCTTGTACTGGTGGCACCACAGGCTGTCGGCGAGGACATAGGAGATCACCGGCCACAGCTCGCCGGCGGCCGGATGCCAGACCGAGGCGTTGAGTGCCGTGGCGGGCTTGAAGGTCTTCACCAAGCCTTCGGCGCCCCACTCCAGCACCCCGGACTTGGCGTAGAGGAAGTAGCCCTTGGCATCGGTGCCGTAGCTTTCGGTGTTGCGGATCGCCGTATTGACCGCCAGCCACTTGACGAAGCCGTCCACGTCGAAGACCGACTTGAGGTCGGCGCGCCACTGGGCCGGAGCCGTGGTGCGGGTCGTGGCATGGAGAGCGAAGTAGAGGCTCTTGACATCGGCATACTTCGCATCGTTGCCGTCTCCGGCGAAGTCGCTTGCGTTGTAGAGCTGGAACGAGGAGGAGGGCTCGTAGAGGTTGCCCGAGCTTTCACCGAAGGAACGCTTGAGGATCGGGTTGTCGATCGCCTCCGACATCGAATAGAGACTGGCGTCCACCTGCTGGGTCCCCAGGACCAGCACCACGCGGACGATCGCCGAGTACGGGGCGGGCACTCCCGCCTGACGGAAGAGCGCTCCGGCCAGCCGCTCGCGCAGGCCCGAGCTGTCGCTGCGAAGCGGCGTGAGCTGGAGCTTCTGGAAGCCGTAGAACCGCTGGTTCTTGATTGTGGAGAAGGAATCCTCCCACTTGTCCATGGTGAACTTGAAGGGCAGGGCAAGGGAGCTGTCCTCCCAGGCCTTGGCCAGGTCCGAGTTGCCGCGCAGCTTCATGCCCACATGCAGCCAAGTCTGGCCGTCGGTGCGCACCGTGGCATCCAGCCAGCCCGAGGCATCCACGGCGTCGAAGGAGCTGCCCGTGCAGGAGGCGCTCCCACTTCCGAAGGCGCCACATCGCAGCGTCAGAGAAGAGGCAAGGCTTGCCCAATCCGAAGTCGAGAGTTCGACCCTGAGGATACGGACCGTGTCGGGGAAGGCCTGGGCCGTGTCGGACGTGACATTGCCATGGCTGGACTCCACCCATTCGGAACCATGCGAAGCCGCGGCAACCGTGGGCGTGACTTCGCTCGAACTGCTGCAACTGCTCAAGGCCGCCGCAATCCCCACGAGGATCGCCCCCGTCCTGATGACATTGGCTCTCGTCATTTCCCAACACTCCTTCCAAAGGTCTTGCACCCGCGCCGCGCTCGGTTCTTGATCGATCCAAACATCAAAGCAAGGCCCGCACCAGTCCTCTTGGTCGTCGATCCTTGCAAAATGGTTCCACTTTCCTTGTCCCGAATCGCCCCATTCTCAAATTACGCATTGCCCCGATCCGCCCTCAATCGCGTTGCATTCTGCAAAAAACGGGTGCCCAGGACTCGAAACTGTTTCAGAACGAAGCGAAATGCAGTTCACCTCGCATCTGCACTTGACTTGCCATTTTCTTTCCAGTATGTTCATTACGTAACCGCTAGCACTCAATGCAAGCGAGTGCTAGCACCTATCCAAATAACCATCCATCATGGAGTCATGACATGAGCCTTTCCCCCCTCGCAGACCGCGTCGTCATCAAGACCCTCGAGCCCGAGACCCGCACCGCCGGCGGCATCATCATTCCCGATAACGCCAAGGAAAAGCCCCAGCGCGGCGAGATCGTGGCCGTGGGCCCGGGCAAGTTCGACGACAAGGGCGCCGTCATCAAGATGGAGCTCAAGGTCGGCGACAAGGTGTTGTACGGCAAGTACGCCGGCACCGAGGTCTCCGTGGACGGCAAGGACCTGCTGATCATGCGCGAGTCCGACGTCCTGGCCAAGTTCTGATCCAGACAAATTCTGTCAAACTTTCCTTCTAGAACCTAACCGGAGAATTCCAAACATGGCAAAGCAGCTCGCATTCAATCAAGAAGCCCGTGAAGCCCTCAAGCGCGGCGTCGACAAGCTGGCCGACGCGGTCAAGGTCACCCTCGGACCCAAGGGTCGCAACGTGGTCCTGGCCAAGTCCTTCGGCTCGCCGCTGATCACCAAGGACGGCGTTTCCGTCGCCAAGGAGATCGAGCTCGAGGACGTCTACGAGAACATGGGCGCCCAGATGGTCAAGGAAGTCGCTTCCAAGACTTCCGACGTCGCCGGCGACGGCACCACCACCGCCACCGTCCTTGCCCAGGCCATCGTCCGCGAAGGCCTCAAGAACGTGACCGGCGGCGCCAACCCGATGGACCTCAAGCGCGGCATCGAGCTGGCTGCCGAGGCCTGCATCAAGTCCGTCGAGAAGCTGTCCGTCAAGGTGGCCGGCAAGAAGGAGATCGCCCAGGTCGGCGCCATCTCCGCCAACAACGACTCATCCATCGGCGACCTGATCGCCGAAGCCATGGAGAAGGTCGGCAAGGACGGCGTCATCACCGTCGAAGAGGCCAAGTCCATCGAGACCACCCTCGACGTCGTCGAAGGCATGCAGTTCGACCGCGGCTACGTCTCCCCCTACTTCGTGACCAATCCGGACACGATGGAAGTGGTCATGGACGAGCCCGTCATCCTGATCCACGACAAGAAGATCTCCTCCATGAAGGACATCCTCCCGATCCTGGAGAAGGTCGCCCAGCAGGGCAAGCAGCTCCTGATCATCGCCGAGGACCTCGACGGCGAGGCCCTGGCCACGCTGGTCGTGAACAAGCTGCGCGGCACCCTGAAGATCGCCGCCGTCAAGGCTCCGGGCTTCGGCGACCGTCGCAAGGCCATGCTCGAGGACATCGCCGTCCTGACCGGCGGCCGCGTGATCTCGGAAGAGACCGGCTTCAAGCTCGACAACACCGTCCTCGAGGACCTGGGCCGCGCCAAGCGCGTGACCATCGACAAGGACAACACCACCATTGTCGAGGGTGCCGGAGAGGCTTCCGCCATCCAGGGACGCATCGGCCAGATCCGCAAGCAGGTCGAGGAGACCTCTTCCGACTACGATCGCGAGAAGCTCCAGGAGCGCCTGGCCAAGCTGGCCGGCGGCGTGGCCGTCATCAATGTCGGTGCCGCCACCGAGACCGAGATGAAGGAAAAGAAAGCTCGCGTCGAGGACTCCCTGCACGCCACCCGTGCCGCCGTCGAGGAAGGCGTGGTCCCCGGAGGCGGTGTCGCGCTCATCCGTGCCATCTCCGCTCTCGAAGGCCTCCAGGGCGAGAACGCCGACCAGAACATCGGCATCGCGATCGTCCGTCGCGCCATCGAGGAGCCCCTCCGTCAGATCGCCGGCAACGGCGGCTGGGAAGGTTCCGTGATCGTGAACAAGGTCAAGGAAGGCACCGGCGCCTTCGGCTTCAATGCCCGCACCGGCGTGTACGAAGACCTGGTCAAGGCCGGCGTCATCGACCCCGCCAAGGTCACCAAGACCGCTCTGAAGAACGCATCCTCCATCGCAGGGCTCCTGCTCACCACCGAGTGCCTGATCGCCGAGAAGAAGGAAGCCAAGTCCGCTCCCGCCGGCGGCATGGGCGGTGGAATGGGTGGAATGGGCGGAATGGACTACTAAAAAATCGCGCCCGGCGGCGCATTCTCGGTCACCGGCCCCTCGACATACGCCAGTATGCCTTCGGGGCCGCTTCCCGTCGACGGCATCCACCGGATCACGATTTTGGGGTCGTATCGGACTTTACGGGAAAAACGGGCGCTCGGCTTCGCCTCGCTGGTTTTTCTTCGAAAGGTCCCTCGCTCAAGAACGATAGCCAGCTCCTTTTGGGGCTGGCTTTTTTCGTTTCCTTGCCAAGCCGCCAGGCTCGCGATCTTTCCCTACCTTTCCCGGTTCCACGACTCCGCCTGAAAGGTCCCTTCGGCATGGCCAGCAGCTTCTTCGCCCTCTTCGACGACATCGCCACCCTGCTGGACGACATCGCGGTCCTGAGCAAGGTCGCGGCGCAGAAGACCACCGGGGTCCTGGGGGACGACCTGGCCCTCAATGCCCAACAGGTCGCCGGGGTGCGTGCCGAGCGCGAACTGCCCGTGGTGTTCGCCGTCGGCAAAGGGTCGCTTGTGAACAAGGCCATCCTGGTCCCGCTGGCCCTGGGCATCAGCACCTTCCTGCCGTGGGCCATCACTCCTCTCCTGATGCTGGGCGGTGCCTACCTGTGCTTCGAGGGTGTGGAGAAGATCTTCCATGCCTGGAGCCACCGCAAGGCAAGGAGCCAGGAGCACGCTTTGATCCGGATCGAGGCGACCACTCCCGAGACTGTCGACCTGGCAGTCCTGGAACGCGACAAGGTGAAAGGCGCCATCCGGACGGACTTCGTCCTCTCCGCCGAGATCATCGTGATCACGCTGGGAACCGTGGCGGACAAGGCGATTCTCGTCCAGCTCCTCGTCCTCTCCGCCGTCGGCGTGCTCATGACCTTGGGCGTCTACGGGCTCGTGGGCCTGATCGTGAAGCTCGACGACATCGGCATGCATCTCCTCGAGAAGGGGCGGCACACCTCTGCCCGTGCCTTCGGACGCTTCCTGCTGGGATTCGCGCCGCGCCTGATGAAGAGCCTATCGGTGATCGGCACCGTGGCCATGTTCCTGGTCGGTGGAGGCATCCTGATGCACGGGATCCATGCCCACGCACACACGCACGGCCTGCTCTCCTTGCTTCCCGATCTGCCTGGCCTTCGTTCCCTCGCAAGCTCGGCACTCGACCTGATCGCCGGCATCCTTGCAGGCAGCATCGCGCTGTGCCTTGTCACTCTCGTTTCCAGATTGCGGAGCCGACCATGAGAAGATCCATCATCCTCTTGATCCTCCTCCTTGCCACGAAAGGCCATATGTCCCAAGTCGTCGGTCAGCAGCAGAGTCTCGAGAGCCTCGCCAATTCCTCTTCCCATATCGTCGTCGCAAGACCGCTCCCTGCGGACTCCATCGTGAAGGTTCCCACCAAGGCGGGCACCTTGCGCGCAAGCCACCGCATCCTGGAGGTCCTGAGCCGGGACTCGAAGCTCAAGGCCGGCGATCCGATCCTGGTGGGCCCTGCCCACGAATCCCTCTTCCGGGCCATCGGAGAGGCCCAGGCCGCAGGCGGACCTGTCCCCTCCCCGATCCTGCCGACCTATAGCCCGGCAAGAGTTCCGACAGGTTCCGAGCCGTCCATCCTCTTCCTCGTCGGCCCGACCGAGGCGGACGGCCGCAAGTTCAATCTCCAGTGCAGCCATTCCGTGGAATCCCTCGATTCGCTGGAAGCCGTGAGATCCTACCTGGGCATCGCTTCCCCGGCGCGAAAAAGCCCCTGACCGCGATGCGGCCAAGGGTTCGTGTTCCTGGAAACGACGGTGTCGCTTACTTCACGGTACGGACCGTGCGCACTCCCTTGAAGTTGTAGTCATAGGCTGGTGCGTAGAACGTTCGACTGGACGAGCGCAGGTTGATTCCCGTGCCGCCCCAGTTGCCGCCGCGGAGGATGCCGTCGCCGCTGGCCGTACCGGTCGGATCGATCGCCACCGCCGCCGGATAGGTCCCGAAGTCGGTCAGGTCGCCGGTCCACTCCGAGACGTTGCCCTGCATGTCGTAGAGGCCGAAGGCGTTGGGAAGCTTCGTCGCGACCGGATGGGAGCCGAAACCGGCCGCACCGATTCCAAGGTCGAAGGAATTCCCTGCCCAGACCGCGTACTTGTCCAGTGTCGCGCTGGATGTGTCCGATCCCCAGGAATAGTCGGTCGCAGTTCCGGCCCTGGCGGCGTATTCCCACTCCGCCTCGGTCGGCAAGCGGTAGCCGTTCTTGCTCAGGTCAGCGACCAATCCGACAAGGCCCGTGCTGCCCCCGACGCCGTCACGACTGGTGTATGTGTAGACGGAATCCAGTCCAGCCTGCTTGCTGCGTGCGTTGGCGAACAGGATCGCTCCGCCCGAAGTCTGGATGTAATAGGCCGGATAGCTGTCTCCCAGCCCGTATTCCGCGACCCAGATCGGCTTCACGTACTCGGTGCCGTAGGCGGCCGTCATCACGCTGTCGTAGAGCTTCTGGGTGACTTCCGTCGTGTCCATCCAGAAGTCGCGGGTGAACTTGACCGAGTGGCGCACGCCTTCAGGATTGAAGGTAAAGTCGGGCGCCTCCATGTCGGAACCCATCGCAAAGGACTTCCCGTTGGCCAGGATCTTGATCTGGGTCCCCGACCGCACGATGTCCCCCGCAGGGATCCACGGGTTGGAGAGGAGCAAGGTCTTGGAGAGGCCCGTGCCCGTAAGACTCGCAAGGCCCAAGGTGTCGGAGAGGTATCCGGCCTTGGAGAAGCTCAAGGTCCCGGCAAGCGCGGTCGCGCGGGAGGCGGTCACGGTCACGCCGTTCCATCCAGCCACCAGTGTGCCGCCGCTGCGGACCTGCAGGAAGAGGGACTGGTATGCTCCCTGGGGAAGCTGGGCCTGGCCATCCTGGAAGGCGAGGTTGCGCACCAGGGCACGCCCGTTGGGCAGGAATGCATCGAGGGTGTACGAGGAGCCGACCTGCGTGCCGGTCAGGCTCACGCGGCGTCCCGAGCGACAGAGACCGAGGTTCGCGACCGTGCCGGAGCGGATGGCGCTGGACTGGGTACCCGTCAGGATGAAGGCGCCCGAGGCGTCCGTCCAGGCCGTGTCGGCGATGCCCGGGAGGACGACGGCCACGCCCGCGACCGCTGCGGCGCCCTCGTCCACGACCTTGCCGGTGAGGGACACGTCGGCGGCCATACCGTAGGAGGTCAGGGCCAAGGCCGTTGCGAAGATGGTCTTTTTCATGCGAGGAGTCCTTTTCAGCGGGTGCGACAAGGGAGCATTGCGTTGACGAACGGTCAGAGGTTGTTCAGGACCAGGGTCCGGGCGGAGGTCGCCGTGCGGATGCGCAGGACGATCATCCCGCGAGGCAAGGAGGAAAGCGTGGCGCTCTGCCCTGCCTGAAGGGAAAGCTCCCCTGTCCTGTGGCCGTTGGTCTGGAAGAGCTCGATGCGAAGCGGCTCGACGGCACCGCTCAGGACGAATTGCCCAGCCTGACGCTGCACCTTGAGACCGCTTGCCACCGCAGCGGAGGACTTGATCCCGACGTAGTCGGCGGGCAGGTAATTCGCCACCTGCGCCAGGAGCTTGGCGTTGCGGGCCTTGGAGAAGTACTCCAACCCAAGGATGACGCCCGAGGTGTTGCGGAAGTTGGCCGTGAGGTTGGTCTCGAAGGCGGCGGTCGTGTAGAACTTGTTCGAGTCGGCGGCGACCGACGCCCGGATGACCGGCGCCAGGCGGGCGACGTGCGCGTTCACCGAATCGGTGCTGGCCGCGCCCAGGATCATCGTCTTCACCCAGTACAGGTAGCGGTAGCGCAGGGGCTGGCAACTCAGCACGCGGCGGTTCAGGGGACGGTCGGCGAGGTTGCCCACCGTCAGGAGGTCCTGGTTGATCACGTCCCAGCCGTTGCTGTAGCCGCCAAAGGACAAGTTCATGTCCCACGGCAGGATGTGCATGGCTCCCGAGTCGGAGGTCTGGTAGAGGTAGTAGTTGCGCCCCGACCCGGTGTAGGAGTCGAAGTTCGAGAAGACCATGTTGAAGGCCAGCTCCTTGGTCACGTTCTCGGCGTCCAGGAACTTCGGGTAGTCAGCGCAGAAGGAGGAATCCGTCGATCCGTCCAGGAACTCGACGAATTTGACAAATCCTGTCCAGTCGTTCGCGGTCTCGTTGGTCTTGAGCTCGTAGTAGCCGGAATCGCTGTAGGGATTCCCCGCCGCGGTCAGCTTGGCAAGCGACGCGCCGTCGTCGCCGGCCTTGAACAGGTTCCCGGTGGCGTCGGCGTACCACCGCTTGAGCATCGACTTGTCGGCCTGCTCGACCTGCGTGTAGAGGCCGATGGCCTGCGTGTCGACCGAAAGGGTCACGAAGTTGGAGCGGGGCGCTGGCAGGTAGCGGCTGACGATGTCGTAGCTGATCTTCTCGCGCAGGAAGGACGGGTCGCCGATGCCGTTGCTGAAGTTGAGCACCTTCTCGCCGTAGTAGGTCTGGGTGCGGAACTCGTTGAACTTGATCTTGAAGGGCTTCTTGGGAGAATTCCCCGCCAGGCTGTAGGAGGAGTTCCCCTTGTAGCGCACGCCCACGCTGTCCAGGGTCAGCACCCCGTCGGTGAAGCGGGCTGCCACGTAGCCGGAGTCGGCGACCCAGTTGGCTTCCATCTTCGCCTTCCAGTCGTCGTCGTAGAAATGCAGGCTGTAGCCCCGCACCGAGGTGTCGGCGAACAGGATGTCCGTCGAATCGGCCTGCGCAAGCGCGCCACTGCCACAGACCAGGATTCCCCCCAAGACGATTGCGATGCGCAAGGAGGAGGCACGGAAGAGGTTGGGCAGGTGCATGGCAACAGGCTGACGCAAACTCCAGGCCATCACAAGTCGATTCAAGACACGGACGCCCTGCGAGCGAAGCCTGGATGAAATTGAGGCGTTCCGCACCAATGTCTTGTATCCGGATCTTGGAATCCATCCCGAATCGCCTCAGAATCCTCTTGTCCCGCAGGCGTCCTTTCCCTGTTACAATGATGATTCAGTCTCCATGAAATCACTGGAACGACAATTGCGTTCGATTCCCGTGAACCAGGGTCCGCAGGGATGCGACCCAGCGGTCCAGACGACGCGGCTCGCCAGCACCATGCCGCGGCGAAACCGGAACCTGCCTCGGTCACCCGCGGCAGCAACCAAAGAGGAACCATGCTCGACCTGTTGGCACTCCACAGCTCCACACCCAACGCCACCTGGATCACCCTGATCTACAGCCTGGTCCTCTCCGCCGTCCTCTCGGGACTGGTCGCCTGGACCTACGAACAGACATTCCGGGGCCTGTCCTTCTCGCGCAACTTCGTGCAGGCGATGATCCTCTCCTCGCTGGTGGTGGCCACCGTGATGCAGGCCATCGGCGACAATGTCGCCCGAGGCCTGGGCATGATGGGAGCCCTGGCCATCGTACGTTTCCGCACCAACATCAAGGACCCCAAGGACCTGATCTTCTTCTTCGCGGCGCTGGCCTCCGGCCTTGCCTGCGGCGTCTTCGCCTGGACCACAGCGATTGCCGGGACGGTCGTGTTCTGCCTGGTCGCCTTCATCCTATGGCGTGTCGACACCGGCGCCCACCTGGCCTTCGACGGGCTGCTGCGCTTCAGTCTCGAGAACGAGAAGACCTCCGGCCCGGAGCTGGAGAAGATGCTGCGCGCCAATCTCCGCCACTTCGCCCTGATCTCCCTGCGCGAGGTCCACGGCGGCAAGAGCCTCGACCACTCCTATCAGGTCAAGCTGCGATCCAACCGCCGCTCAAGCGACCTGCTGCGCGACCTCAACACCCTCCCCGGCATCGCCGGCCTGCATTTCATGATGCAGGAAGCCACCACGGAGCTGTGACATGCGCACTCGCCTCCTTTCCTTCGCGTTCTGGCTCGCGGCAGTGGGCCTGATCGTCTTCTTGAACTTCCACTTCCAAGGGCAGACCGGGGTGTTCCGAGGCATCGCCGAGACCAGCGAGATCACCGTCACCACCGAATCCGCCGCCGAGATCACCCAGATCTTCGTGACCCAGGGCCAGACCGTCCATGCCGGAGACACCCTGGTGCGCCTCAAGCGCCCCGACCTCGACCTCCGGCTCCAGCAGATCAACCGCGAATCCCAGCATGTGCAAGGACAGACCTCGGCCTCCTCCTCCGACATCGACCGTCGCGTGGGCGAGGTGCGGGCAGCCCTGAACACCCGCAGCAACCAGATCCGCCTCGAGATCCGCCAGCTCCAGGATCTGCGCAAGCGTTCCCAAGAGCTGGCCGAGCGCCTGCAGGTCCGCACCGCGCCCGCCTCCGATTCCAGCCAAGCCGTGACCCTCCAGATCAAGGCCCTCGAGCGGGAACTCGCTTTGGCCGAAAACTCCGCCCAGAGCCAAGTCGCCCTTCTGCAGGGGAGCCGCGGCATGCAGCATTCCAGCGGCCAGGCACAGGCTTCCTCCCTTTCCGAGGAGTCGCGCCTGATCAGCAGCGAGAAGTCGCGCCTGGTCATCCTGGCCACGCAAACAGGCGTGATCGGAACGATCAACTACCACGCTGGCGAGAAGGTCAATCCCTTCAATCCGATCCTCACCCTGATGGCCCCGACCCCGACCCTGGTACGAGGCTACCTCCAGGAGAACGCGACATCGCCCCTCCATGCCGGAGACACCGTCAAGGTCGTCTCCTCGTTGGAGGGAAGCGCCATCGACGGACAGGTCGTGGGTCTGGGGACCCGCATCATCGAGCTCCCCCTGCGGCTGCGCCGGATCTCCACCATCGCCGTGTGGGGACGCGAGGTCACGATCCGCATCGCCCCGCAGAACCGCCTCCTGCTGGGCGAGCTCGTCTCCATCGAACCTCGCATCAAGGGCGCGTCCCGGTGACCGTCCTGGCCGCGCTCCTGGTCACCCTGGGTGCGATCCCGGAACGTCCCTTGGACTGGAATGCCCTGCTGCGCTCGCACGCCACAGACCCCAAGCTCCATTCCGTAGACCAGCGGCTGGACTTGATGGACGATCCCGTCTCGCCCGGGTGGTGGAAGAAGGCTGAGATCCAAGGCGAGGTCGCCGGTTTTGATCGACGGGAATTCAACGGCAAGCTGAAGATCCAACCCTTCGGATGGGGAGAACGGACAGCACTGCGCGAACAGTGGAGCGGACGCACGCGACTGCTGCGCATCCAACGCAACCGCCTTCAGGGACAGGCCCAGGAAGACCGCTACCAGAGAGGCCTGGAGTGGATCTTCTGCCAGCGCAAGCTCGCCTTCCATCGGGCCATGCACACCCTGTACCAGGAACGGGTCGGTGCCCATCTCAGCCTGATCGGGACCTCCCGCTTCGACCCCCAGGACCTGGTCCTCTCCCAGCAGATGGTGGCAAGTCTTTCCGGCGACCTCCTGGCCGATCAGAACGACCTGGCCGAGATCGAGGCGTCGCTCTTCAGCATGGCCCCCGGCTCCCACCAGATCGCCTTGGACACGGCCGAATTGATGAGGCCCGAACAACTTGCCCGCGCCTTGGAGGCATTGCCGCACGAGGTCGATTCGAGCTTTCCCTCCATCGCACTGGCCCAGGAGCAGGTGCACGCCTCGGAGCGTTCGGAACAGCTGTCCGCGGCCAGCCGCCGCAACTGGATCGGCGACGTCTACACGGGCTATTCCAACAAGACCGAGGACAAGCTCAAGAAGACCTACACGCTGACGGAGACCGAAGTGGTCTGGACCGCCGGCATCACCATCCCCCTGCCCTTTGGCGATACCCGCCGGCTCGACGAACGGCGCAGTCGCCTGGATGTGATGGACCAGGTCGGCGACCTCGAGCAGGTGCGCTGGGAGACCTCGCGCAAGCTCGACCAGTTGCGCATGTCGATCGGGTCGGGGCTGCGCCAGATCGCCGTGTGCGACTCCTTCGTGCGCAAGGTGGACGCCGGCGCCCTGTTCACCGACTTCGTGGTGCAGTCCGGGTCCGACCCCCTGCTGCTGCTCAAGGGAAGGATGGCGCTCCTACAGACCCAGTGGGACCTGCAGAAGCTCAACCACGACATCCTCTCAGACTTCGTGCGGCTGCTGGAACTCACCGGTCGCCTGGCCGCCGCCCCGGAGCGGAACCTCCTTTCGGGGAGGCCATGACGACATGGCTCAGACAAGTTTTGTCAAACTGGCCCGCTACGAGCTGAAGTACCACATCCACCTGGACGACCTGGAGCGCATCGAGGCGTTCCTGCAGCCCTGGTGCGCCCTGGATCCCCACTCGGAGAAGACCGCGGACGGGTTCTACTGGGTCACCTCCCTCTATCTCGACACCCCCCGCCTGCTGCTTGCTCGCAGCCGGGAAGCGGGCCTGGCGGAGCACACCAACCTGCGCATCCGCGCCTACGGCGAGTCGCCCACCTCCGATTCCCCCCGCCACTTCGAGATCAAGCGCTGGGAAGGATCCATCGTCGAGAAGACCCGCGGCACCATCGGCAACGGCGATGCCGAAAGCCTGTGGAGCGACACCGCCCGCGTGCTCGACCAAGCCGGGATCGGCGACCGCCGCAACCTCTCCAACTTCTACCAGCAGGCCCTGCAACTGAACCTCGCCCCGGTGCTCCTCACCCAGTACCGCCGCAAGGCCTGGTTCGGAAGCCTGGAGGAATATTCCCGCGTCACCATCGACACCACCATGCGCTGGCGCGAGGAGACTGGCTTCGACTTCTCAGTCCGCCCCAACCACATGCGTCCTTCCGATCCCCCGGACAACTTCCGCACCGGAACCCATGCGATCCTCGAACTCAAGTGCCCGCGCGATGCCGTCCCGCTGTGGATGCTCGACCTGATCCGCATGCTGGAGCTGGAGCGGGGAAGCTACAGCAAGTACATCTCGGCCGTGCTGGAAAGCCAACTGGTCCCCAACCTGCGCTCCACGGCCCTACATTGAAAGCGATGCGCACAGCCTTCGCCGCCACCTTCCTCATGGCCGCCGCCCCCTGGAGCGGCGCCTGGCAGGCAGGAATCGACTATTCCCTTCGCAACGCCCCGTTGGTGCGCTCCGCGAGCCATCCCGATTCGCTCACCAGCCTGGACAGCAGCAAGAGCTCGGGCACCTATCCCTCCAGCGGCGTCGCGGTGCGCGAAGGCGGATTCTCGGCACTCTGGAAGGACCCGTCCGACGCGACCGGCCACACCTTCTGGTCGGTCACCGAACGCGGTCCCGTCGCCTCGTGGGGCTCGAGCGGACTGGGATTCCCGCTGCCCGACTACCATCAGAAGCTCGTACGATTGCGGGTGCAGGGGGACAGCCTCGCGCTGATTTCGCTGGATTCCATCCAATGGGCCTCCGGACGCTGGACCACCGGTCTTCCCACCTCGCTGCGCGCCATGGAAGACACCGCCTTTGCGATGCTTCCCGGCGGCACGGCCATCAACACGGCGTCGAAGCTCGCTCCCGATTCGGGCGGCTACGACCTCGAGGGGCTCTCCGGAAACGGGGACGGGACCCTCTGGCTCTCGGACGAGTACGGGCCGTCGCTGCTGCACCTGGACATCGCAACCCGCAGCGTCCTCAAGCGCTATGCGCCGGGATCGGGGCTCCCGCTGGTCTTCTCGCACCGGCGCGGCAACCGCGGCTTCGAGGCCGTCGCGGTCACGCCCTCGGGGAGGGTGGTCGCGATGCTCCAGAGCCCCATGACAAATCCCGACAAATTGAAGAAGGACTCCACCCGCCTGGTGCGCATCCTGGAGCTCGATCCCGGCAGCGGATCCACCCGCCAGTTCGCCTACCTGGTCGACCTCAAGGGTGGGACCCGCGCCGCTGGCGACGTTCGTATTCCCGAACTCGTGGCGGTCGACGACACCACCTTCCTGGTCCTGGAGGCCGGCGAGACCTCCGGCGGCGTGGACCGCATCGACCTGCAGCGTTTCGTGATCTCCTCCCGCAGCACGGACATCTCCCTTGCCGGAACGGACGACTCCGCCGGCGAGACCTTCGCCGTGGGCGGGAAGACCAGGACCCTGGAGCAGATCACCGGAACCAACGACACCTCCGCACTGGCCGGCCTGGGGATCGTCCCGGTCGCAAAGACCACCCTCGTCGGCGACCTGCTGACCTCCACCCCCTGGACCCACCCGAAGCCGGAGGGGATGGCCCTGGTGGACGACTCGACCGTCGCGCTGATCAACGACAACGACTACGGCGCCAACGCCAAGAACGACGACGGGATGCTGCACCGACTTTCGGCCGAGCGCACCCGCACCCGTATCCAGTACCTGAGATTCAGGAGCGGCGCCACCGCCTCGATCCGTTCCTCCCACACCGTGCGGTCTTGGCAGGCCCGAGCCACAGGCAGCACCCTCGAACTTCGAACCGATGCGGCAGCCGGCCCTTGGCGGCTCCTGCGTCCCGACGGCAGCCTTGCCGCCCGCATCCCCGCCACCAAGTCGGCCGCGACGCTGCGCATCCCCCTCCCTGCAGGACTGACGATCCTGAGCGATGCCGACCACGCCCTCACCGTGACGCGTCTCCCGTGAGACGGCTCGTCCTCCTCCTGGCGATCTCCTTCCTGCCCGCCGTCTCCGGCGACAGGAATTGTCAAATCATCGAGTTCCCGGAGCTGCCGTCCCTGACCTCCGGAGGCGACACGGTACGCTTTCTCGGACACGCCCCTGTCCGCGAGGGCGGCTGGTCGGCACTGACCCGCGATCCCCTCGACCCGACCGGCAGGACGCTCTGGGCCGTGAACGACCGGGGATTGAACATCCCGCTCGAGTCCGGAGGACGGGAGATCAAGGTCTTCCCGGCACCCGCCTACCACCAGAAGCTCATGAAGCTGCATCTGGACGGCTCGCAACTGCACATCCAGTCCTTCGACTCGCTGACGATGCCCGGCAAGCCGACACGGCATGTCGACGGCCTGCCCTCCTCCCGCCTTCCCAACGGGGAGATCGCATGGCGGCAGGATCCGCGCACCGGACGGCCCGACTCGTCCCCCCCGATCCCGCCTTCCCCGTACGGCCTCGACATCGAAGGACTGCGGCTGGGAACCAAGATCGGCTACCTCAGCGAGGAGTACGGACCGTCCCTCCTCGAGTTCGATCGGGCGACCCTGCGCATCCTGCGCCAATGGAGCCCCGGCAAGGGACTGCCCCCTGTCCTTGCCACCCGACGTCCCAACCACGGTTTCGAAGGCCTGGCCCTCACCCCTTCCGGAAGACTCGTGGGACTGATGGAATCCCCCCTGTGGAACTGGGTCGGCAAGCGCAAGAAGACCCGCGATTCCCGCATCGTGCGGATGGTCAGGCTCGACCCCAGGACGGGGAAGGTCGAGGAATTCGCCCTGCTCTCCGATCCCCGCCGCGAAGGACGGCACGTCAAGTACGGCGACCTGGTCGCCCTGGACGAGCAATGCTTCCTGGTCGTCGAGCACGGCAAGCTTCTGGATGGCACCGTCTCCATGGACCTTTGGCTCGTCGATCTCACCGGCGCCACCGACATCACCTCGCCACTTCCCCAAGGGCGGCTCTTCCACCAGGGCCGCAAGACGCTGGAAGAACTGATGGATTCCGCAGGGCTTGCATCGCATTCGATCCAGTCTGCCCGCAAGACGATCGTCCGCGCCGACTTCGGCCGCCAGTGCGGCTGGCCAGCCCTCAAGCCCGAGGGAATCGAGATCCTCGACGACAGCACAGCTGTTCTGATCAACGACAACGATTTCGGCCTCGATCGAACCGAAAGTTCTTCCGGGGACGGGATTCCTCATGCCGACACGGGACCATCCGGACGCTCCAGCCTGCTGCTCCTGTCGATCCCCTCCGTGCGCGAAACGCTTATCCGCCCCTGACGGACAATCTCGCGTCTGCACTTGTGCGATTCCCCTTTGCATCCACGCCTCTCAACATGGTAGGATGCAGACATGAAACGACCCGTCCTGGGCATTCTCGTGAACATCAACTCGATCTTGGACAGCTACCAGCTGACCATCTGGAAGGGCGTGCGCGATGCCGCCCGCGAAGCCGGGGTCCGGCTCGTCTCCTTTTCCGGAGGCGTGCTGGATTCCCCCTACGGCTTCGAGAGCCAGAACAACGTCGTCTACGACCTGGTCGCCCCCGAGAACGTCGACGCCGTCATCTCGCTGACCGCCTCGATCAGCAACTACACGGGCAACGCCGGTGTCGATAGGATCTGCCAGATCGTGAAGGGCAGGCCTGTGGTCCACCTGGGGGCCATCGGAAACGCCGGGGCCAGCATCCTCACCGACAATACGGCCGGAATCCACTCCGCCATGGACCACCTGATCACGGTCCACGGACGACGTCGCATCGCCCACATCAGCGGCACCGCCGAGAACACCGAGGCCATCGATCGCCTGAAAGCCTACCGCGCTGCGCTGGAACGCCACGGCATCCCCTTTGACCCGGCCCTGGTGGTACCCGGGGACTTCCGCCGCGATCGCGGCTACGAGGCCATCGCCACCTTGATCGACCAACGCGAGGTCGAGTTCGACGCCATCCTCTCGGCCAACGACGCCATGGCCTTGGGCGCCTTGGACGCGCTCACCGCACGCGGCATCTCCGTGCCACGCCAGGTCTCCCTGATCGGCTTCGACGACCTCGCCGAGGCCTGCCATTCCACGCCCCCGCTGACCACGATCCGGCAACCACTCTATCGCCAGGGATGCCGCGCCGTCGAGATCGCCCTCGGGATGCTCGAGAACAGCCCCGCGAAACCCCTGCGCGAGAACCTCGCGGCCCAGCTCGTCGTCCGACAGTCGTGCGGATGCCGCGAAGCGGCCGTGCTGCAAGGGGCCGAGGACGGCTCCCTGAGCAGGGAACAGGTCGCGACGGAGCTCGAGACCCTGCTTCTGGAACCCGGCAAACTGACCGAATCCGGGGCACGGACGTTGGCGACCCAACTGGTCGGGATGCGCGATGCCCCGACCGAGGAATTCCTCGACCGCACCGACTTCTGGCTTCGGGCTGCCCTGGAAGCCGACATCGCCCCGGAGGAATGCTGCCGCGCCTTCCTGCTGCTGCGGCGCAGCCTGCCGACGGCAGAACGCTCGAAGCAGGAACATCGCTACCACCAGGCCCTGATCGCCGCCTGCACCGCCAACGACCGGCAGCGCTCCGCCTCGATGCGCACCTCCAACGTCCTCAACCACGAGCAGCGCACCACCGGGCAGAGGCTGCTCTCCACGATGGACCTTCCCGAGCTGGTCAGCCTGGTCAACACCGAGTTCCGCATCATCCGCATCCGCCGCTTCTGGATGGCCTTCCACGAGGATCCGGCGCAACCCACGGGGCTTCTGCGCCTGGTCTGCGGCTATGACGAGAACGGCGACTTCGATCCGGCAAGCGTCCCCCCCTACCCGGCAGCCCATCTGATCCCCGAGGGGGTCCGCAGTCTTCCGGAAGACGCCCAGATCCTGGTCGAGGCTTTGTTCCACCGCGAGCAGCAGATCGGGTTCCTTGCCTTCGAACGGGCTCTCAAGGAGGAAACCGGCCCCATCCTGCTTCGCGAGCACCTGGCAAGCGCCATCCGAGGCGCGTTGCTGGTCAAGCAGAAGGAGGAGCGTGCCACAGAGCTCGCCCAGGCCCTCAAGACCCTGCACGACAACCAGGAGCAGCTTCTCAAGCAGGAGAAGATGGCGACCCTGGGCCGCATGACGGCAGGCATCGCCCACGAGATGAACACGCCGCTTGCCGCGCTGCGTTCGGCCGTATCCGAGGCAATGCGCCTCTCGAAGGAATACTCCGAGTCCGCTGCGGATCCGGACGTGACGCCTCAGGACCACCTCGACATCTCCGCGGAACTTTCCAGGGCGCTGGACGTGGCCAACCGCGCCGCCGAGAAGGCTGCCGCCTACGTCCAGGGCATCAAGGGGCAGACCCGCGATATCGGGTTCCAGGAGCGGATCGCCTTCGATCTGCGCACCCCGATTTCGGAAGCGCTCCTGCTCCTGGGTTTTGCCCTGCGGCACGCCAACTGCGAGATGGAAACCCTTCTCCCCGACATCGCCTGCACCTTCCGCGGCAATGCAGGGCACATCCAGCAGATCGTGACCAACCTGGTCAACAACGCATTGGATGCCATGGACGGCCGCAACGGAAAGCGCATCACGCTGAACCTCGTGCAGACCGGAGACGAATATGCGCTGTCCATCCGCGACAACGGCTGCGGCATACCGGCCGAGCATCTTCCCCGCATCTTCGAAATGCTCTTCACCACCAAGCCCAGCGGACGCGGCACAGGCCTCGGCTTGTCGATCGTGAGCAACCTGGTGGGCGGCTTGGGCGGCCATATCGACGTCCAGAGCAAGGAAAACGAAGGCACCTGCTTTGAAATTCGCCTTCCCGGAGGAAAGGGATGACCCGCAAGTTCCGCAACAACCAGTCCGAAGGCAAAGGCAGCGGCTCCAGGATCCTCCTGGTCGACGACCAGGAAGAATACCTGGAAGCCAACAAGATGCTGCTGGAAAATCAGGGCCATACGGTCCTGACGGCCAACTCCGGCCCCGAGGCCCTGAGGCTCCTGCGCATCTCCGCCGTGGACCTCGTGCTCCTGGACTTCTTCATGCCCGGAATGACCGGCGAGGAAGTCGTGGAGGAGCTGCGCCAGTTCAATACCTTGGTGCAGGTCGTGCTCCAGACCGGGTACGCCTCGGAGAAGCCGGCGCGAGACCTGCTCAAGCGCCTGGACATCCAGGGCTACCATGACAAGAGCGACGGTCCCGAGAAGCTTCTGCTGTGGGCCGACGTGGGACTCAAGGCAGCTTCGCAGCTGGCCTCGATCCACCACAACCGCATGGTGCTCCAGCGCATTCTCCAAAGCACCCCGGAGCTGCACCGCATCCAACCTCTCGCCGACCTGCTCAACAACGTACTGCAGCAGATCTGCCGCCTGATCGAGGCGGAGGACTCCTTCCTCTCGATGCTTCCCGGCTGGGGCTCCACGACCGAGCACCGCACACCTCTCACCGGCTTCATCGCCTTGCTCGAGAACGACACCGGCCTGCTTCTGAAGGTCGACACCGACTCCACCGTCGCCTCGCGCATCGATCCGGAGACGCTGCCTCCGCAAGCCAACGAGGCCCTCGACAGCGGGCGCATCATCGTGGCCGACGGCCTCACCAACATACCGTTGCATCTGGGGTCGATGCATCTGGGGGTCATCCAGCTCGACCGCGAGATCGACATCGACCGCGACCGCGAGCTGCTTCAGGTCTTCGCAAACCAAGCCGCCGTGGCCATCCAGAACGCCCAGCTCTACGAGATGGCGACCCTTGATCCGCTGACCGGCGCCAACATGCGCCGCCTCTTCGAGCCTAGCCTCCTGCGCGAGCTGCGCAACGCCCTCCAGGCCAAGTCGCACATGTCCATCCTCATGCTGGACCTGGACGGCCTCAAGAAGATCAACGACACGGGCGGCCATGCCGCCGGCGATGCCGCCTTGGCCGCCTTCGGACGCCTGCTGCGCCGCTCGCTGCGCTCGGGCGACTCGGTCTGGCGCTTCGGCGGCGACGAGTTCGCCGTCATCCTGCCCCACTGCAATCCGCGCACCTCCGTGGCCGTGGCTCGACGCATCCTCAAGGCCACCGAGAGCGAGATCATCTCGGTCAACGGCGAGTTCCCGCTGCGCACCAGCATCGGGGCCTCGAGCCTGGACGCCGGAGTGTTCCCCACCCCGGAGTTTCCACGCAACCTGCCCATGGCCTACTACCAGGAAATGCTGCACATGCTGGTGCAACGCGCCGACGAGGAGCTCTACCGCTCCAAGAAGGAAGGCGGAAACACGGTACAGCACGCCGGAAGCGTCCCTTGGCGCATGCCGGGCTGAGTCATCTTCTCCCTGTAAGCTCCACATCGCAAAAAACGAAAAGGCCCGTCATCGACGGGCCTTCTTGCTTCGATTTCCGTCCTTGGCTTCAGCGGTCCGTGCGGATCCCGACGCCATCGGCCTTCTCGCGCAGAATCGCGAGGGCAGCCGACTGGACATGCGTCGTCGTGAACAGGGGAATCCCCATCGACGTCGCCTTCTTGATCTCCGGAGCCTTGGGCTTGAGTCCGTTGGTGTAGCACACCGCGAGCACATCCGCCTCTTCGCAGACCCGCAGGGACTCGAACGATTCCTGGTTGGTGACCAGCAGGATGTTGAACAGATCCTGCGCCATCAGTTCGGCAAATTCACTGCCCACGAAGACCGTCTCGATGGAGGGCAATTCCTCCTCCGATCCGGACACCTGCTTGGCGTCCAGAATGCCGATCAGCTCACCGAGTTCCATTCGCTTCAACCTCCATCAATGGGTAACACATAGAGATCAACGATAATATCTCGCGCCTGATTTCGAGGCAGGTTTGCGGAAGTTTGCTCGTGTGGGTATCTTTGCACCCTCAAACCACATTCCGGGGATCTCACTGCATGCACAAGGTACCAGTCGCCGTCCTGGCGGGCTACGGCATCAATTCCGAACACGAACTCGTCCACGGGTTCGAACTGGCCGGTGCCGCCCCCGAGCGCATCCACATCTCCGACCTCGTGGACGGCCACAAGCGCCTGACCGACTACCGCATCGTCGCCTTCCCCGGCGGTTTCTCCTTCGGCGACCACATCGCCTCCGGCCGCGTGCTTGCGGTCAAGGTCCAGGCCCACCTGGGGGAACAGCTGCGCGAATCGATCGAGAAGGGCGCCCTGGTCATCGGCATCTGCAACGGCTTCCAGGTCATCACCAAGATGGGCCTGTTGCCCGGCATCGCGGGGCTGCCCAAGCCCGGCGAGTCCTGGGAGCAGGAAGCCACCCTGACCTTCAACGACTCCGGCAAGTTCGAGGACCGCTGGTGCCCCATGAAGGCAAACGAGTCATCCCCCTGCCTCTGGACCAAGGGTCTCTCCGATTTCGAGCTGCCCGTGCGCCACGGCGAAGGCAAGTGGATCCACAAGGACGAGGCGATCCGCCAGGCGATCCTCACAGGCAACCTCGACTGCCTGCGCTACGGCGCCTCGGAGTACCCCGGCAACCCCAACGGCAGCCAGGACGACATCGCCGGCGTGTGCGACCCGACCGGCCGTCTCTTCGGCCTGATGCCCCACCCCGAGGTCTTCCTGCGCGGCAGCCAGCATCCCCGCTGGACCCGTGGCGACTTCAACCCCGAAGCCGAGGGCACTGGTCTCCAGATCCTCAAGAACGGCGTCGCCGCCGCGTCCTGATCCGTTCCCGGGAGCCGTTCGACGGCTCCCTCCTCAAGACTCCGGAGCCCCACGATGGACGAACTCGATCCCATGACGCTGGACCACCTCGAGCCCGAGGTCGTGACGTCTCCCGTCCCAACCTTCGCCAAGCCGGCCCCAGCCCCTCGCGTCATCGAAGCCAAAGACCTGGTCAAGAGCTACGGGGGACGCCGCGTGGTCGACGGGGTGAGCATCTCGGTGAAGCAGGGCGAGATCGTGGGTCTGCTGGGCCCCAACGGTGCCGGCAAGACCACCACGTTCTATATGGTCGTGGGCATGGTCCGCCCCAACAAGGGCAAGGTCCTGCTGGACGGCAAGGACATCTCCGGCAAGGCCATGTACCGCCGTGCCCGCATGGGCCTTGGCTACCTCTCCCAGGAGCCCAGCATCTTCCGCACGATGTCCGTGTGGGACAACGTGATGTCGGTCCTGCAGGTCCGCGGCTATCCCCGTTCCAAGCGCAAGGAACGCTGCGAGGAACTGCTCGAGGAGCTCCACATCGAACGCCTGCGCAAGTCCCAGGCCGTGACCCTCTCCGGTGGCGAACGCCGCCGTCTCGAGATCGCCCGTTCCCTGGCCGCCGACCCCGCCTTCCTGCTGCTGGACGAACCGTTCGCGGGCGTGGACCCGATCGCGATCGAGGACATCCAGTCGATCGTGGGCCGCCTGCGCGACAAGGGCTTGGGAATCCTGATCACCGACCACAACGTGCGCGAGACGCTGGCCATCACCGACCGCTCCTACATCCTCTTCGACGGCCGCATCCTGACCGAGGGCGATGCGGAATTCCTCTCGAACGACCCCACGGCCCGCAAGTCCTACCTGGGAGAGCGCTTCTCGCTCTGAGCCCACGGGTCGCGGCTGACCCAGCCGATGCCCTGTAGGTATTCCATCCGGGCCACGCTCCCCGTCCGTTCGAACGTGCTCGCGCGCCGGTTCCACGGTTCCTGGAACCGGGAGCGATCTTCTTGGACATCAGCTTCGATCGTTGAGCTCTGCATGCAGTCCTCCTTGGCCGCTCGTTTCTCTTCCCTTATCGGAAGGACGGACTCGCAAGGACACGCCTTTTTCCATCGAGCGCCCCATTCCCGGAAGGATCCGGATCCAGCCTTGTGGGAATTATCTTTCCCGACCGATTCATCCACCAACCATCCTAACAAGGGAATCGCAACACATGTCGCTTTCTGCTCTCCAGACCGCTCGCAAGGCCTACCAGCCCAAGCTTCCTCCCGTGCTGCGCAAGGGTCCGGCCGCTGTTGAAATCAAGTTCGGCGCCGCCACCGAGTCGATCGCCGACCAGGCCGCCGTCAAGGCCCTGTTCCCCAAGACCTACGGACAGCCCGTCGCCGAGTTCGTGGCCGGCACCTCCGCTCTCGAGAAGGCCCTGACCGTGGGCGTCGTGCTCTCCGGCGGCCAGGCCCCGGGCGGCCACAACGTGATCGCCGGCATCTTCGACGGCCTCAAGGCCATCAACTCCGCTTCCCGCGTGCTGGGCTTCCTGGGCGGCCCCAGCGGCCTCGAGGAAGGCAAGTACCTCGAGATCACTCCCGAGATCATGGACAGCTACCGCAACACCGGCGGCTTCGACATCATCGGATCGGGCCGCACCAAGCTCGAGACCGAAGAGCAGTTCCACAAGTGCAAGGCCGTGCTCGAGACCCTCAAGGCCGACGCCGTGGTCATCATCGGCGGCGACGACTCCAACACCAACGCCGCAGTCCTGGCCGAGTGGTTCAAGGCCCAGGGTTCCTCCGTCGTGGTCGTGGGCTGTCCCAAGACCATCGACGGCGACTTGAAGAACAGCCAGATCCCGACCTCCTTCGGCTTCGACACCGCCGCCAAGACCTACGCCGAGCTCATCGGCAACATCCAGCGCGACTGCCTCTCGGCCAAGAAGTACTGGCACTTCATCAAGATCATGGGACGTTCCGCCTCCCACCTGGCTCTCGAGGCCGCCCTCCAGACCCAGCCCAACCTGTGCCTGATCTCCGAGGAGATCGAGCTCAAGGGACAGACCCTGGCGCAGGTCGTGGCCTCCATGGCCGACCTCGTGGACGCCCGTTCCAAGGCCGGCAAGAACTTCGGCGTGGCCGTGATCCCCGAAGGCCTCGTGGAGTTCATGCCCGACGTCAAGAAGCTGATCTCCACCCTGAACGACCTGATGGCCCACGAGGAGAAGGCTTTCGAAGCCGCCGCCGACCAGGCCGCCAAGGAAGAGCTGCTGAAGAAGCACCTGGCCGCCGACGTTGCCGCCACCTACTTCTCGCTGCCGTTCGGCATCCGTGGACAGCTCCTCCTCGACCGCGATCCGCACGGAAACGTGCAGGTCTCCCGCATCGAGACCGAGAAGCTCTTGGGCGAGATGGTCACCGCCGAGCTCAAGAAGCGCGCCTCCAAGGCCAAGTTCTCGTTCCTGACCCACTTCTTCGGCTACGAGGGCCGCTGCGCCGCGCCGTCGAACTTCGACGCCGACTACTGCTACTCCTTGGGCTACGTGGCGTCCCTCCTGATCAAGGGCGGCAACACCGGCTACATGGCCACCTGCTCCAACCTGACCAAGGGCATCGAGAACTGGATTCCCGGCGGCATCCCGGTGACCCAGATGATGAACATCGAGCGTCGCCACGGCCACGACAAGCCCGTGATCCGCAAGGCCCTCGTGGAGCTGGACGCCGCACCGTTCAAGAAGCTCGAGTCCAACCGCAAGGTGTGGGCCGAGACCGAGTCCTACGTGTACCCGGGCCCGATCCAGTACTGGGGACCGACCGAGGTGTGCGACGCGACCACCAAGACCCTGGAACTTGAGCAGGGCTGACTCGTCCAGGAAGGCGCATACTCGGTCTCCTCACCGCTCGCCGTAGGTTCCACCACGGCTTCGGCTTCGGATCCCGTCGTCTGCATCCCTCTCGCCTCTCGTCAGATTCTGTCATGAGACACGAGACCCCGTCCGGACTTCCAGGCGGGGTTTTGTTTTGACAGGATTTATCAGGGCGCCTCCCCTCGCCGGCCCTTCGGCTCCGCTCAGGGACCGCTCGGGGCCGGGCTGCCTGCCAAGCCCCTTCGGCTGCTCCAACCCACCCCAGCCCGCCCTACCAGGGCGGGAGTTCCCCGCATCCGAAGGGTCTTGGGCCTATCGGCCGGCATCCCTGGCGCGGGGGGGGCGTCTAGAACTGAGTGATGAACTTCCAGGCCTCCGGGGGATCCCAACTCGTGCTCTGGCCAGGATCTGTCGGTTCCCATCCGTGGGGGCCGTTGAAAGTGCAGTAGACGGTGGGATAGCCCGCCTTGCAGTTCTTGTACACCGTGCAGGTGTGCGCCTTGCCGGAGGCCGGGAAGGTCGTGGCGTTGGGCTCTTCCGTGCATCCGTTGACTGCGGCGAACTGGGCCTGCTTGATCCGGCCGCTGGTGGGCATGGGCGTGCCGCTGGCGTCCCCGCTGGCCTGCGAGGCGTAGTAGGCGATGGGCTTGGTGAGGGTGGTGGGGCAAGAGCCGGTGAGGTCGGCGCCCGAGAAGAAGGCCACGCCGCGGAAGACGTCGGCACGCGTGCAGGCGATGGCGAGCGACATGGCGCCGCCGAAGCTGAAACCGGTCGCGAAGATGCGGGTCTTGTCGATGCACAGGTCGCCTTCCACCTGCGCGAGGATGTCGTCGGTGAAGCCCACGTCCGTCTTGCTCCACGAACCGGCCCCGTTCTCCGCCTCGGGCGCCACGAAGATGGTGTTCTTGCTGTCGTAGCTCCCCATGCGGAAGAAGTTGCGGTTGGCCACCGACTGGGCCGACGAACCCGACTCGGCGAAGGCGAAGACCAGCCGGTAGGCCTGGGACTTGTCGTAGGAGGTCGGCACGCCGAGGATGTACTTGCGGGCCTTGCCTCCACTTTGCAGCGAGAGGGCCCCGTTCACCAAGGTCCGGGCCTTGCCACAGCCCGCGCTGCGAGCGACGGCGACGGCCGGGTCCAGCACGACATCCACCGCCTGGCCGTACGACGAGACCGGCGTGCGGGCCGTGACGTATCCGGCCTTCTGCGTCACCAGCGTGTCGAGGACGGCCACTTCCCGGGGGGAGAAGCCATTGGGCCCCCGATCCGACGGGGAGGTCGGGGCCAGGAGCCAGGCGTTCCCGGCGTGCACCAGCTTCGCAACCAGCGCAGGAGCGTTCCCGAGCCGCACCAGGTACACTCCCGCGCCCAGGGGCGGCAGGGTGTAGCTGCGGGTTCCCACCATCGCAGAGGAGGAGGCGAGCGGGACGGACTTGCCGTCCTCCGACACAAGCTGAAGCGGCGCCGATGCATCCGAGGCCGCGTCGAGCCGTTGCAGCTGGTTTCCTTCGAGCCGGATACGAGCCTGGCTGGAAGACAGTTCGGATCCCTGCCGGACGGAGGAGGAACGTGAGGGATCGCATGGGGCACTTTCTCCGGTGCGGTTTCTGGACCCGTACGACAGGGTGCAGGGCCGCGTAGCATCGAAGATCGTGCCCGAACTTCGGGCGGGCATGCCGATTAGAACCCACCTCGTTGTTGGAATGGCAAAAAGGGAAAGGAGAACCGGGGGCGGAAGCGCCCCCCCGAGCTGGGTCTCTTCAGCCCTCGCGCGGCACCATGACCCGCAGGCGGTGGCCGTCGGGATCGGTCACCGTGAAGGTGTCGCCGAAGTCCATCGCCGAGAGCTCCTGTGCCACCTCGGCCCCGGCTGCGGTCCAGGCCGCGAAGCGTGCCTCCAGGGCGGCGCGGTCCGAGACAGCAAAGCACAGCTCGGTGCGCGCTCCACTGCCGCTGGGGGCGGGCTCCACTCCGGTGGCATCCCACAGCCCCAGGAAGGCACCCTCGGAAAGCGGGAAGCTTGCGAAGGTGCAGGGATGCTCCTCGAGGGGCTCGATCCCGAGCAACGCACGGTAGAAGGCGACGCTGCGGGCGACGGATTCGACATAGAGGAGAGTAAAGATGGGCATGGGTTCTTCCTTTCGTTGGGCGGGGCCGACATCGACTCCCGACGAAAAGAAGATGCACCTGCCCTACTGACAGATAGTGTCAGCAGGCAAAGGAATCCATCAGGGCATCATTGCGGAAGCGTCGCCTTCCAGCGAGCAAGCAACGCCGCCCGCGAGCCCGGATAGCGGCTGGAAAGCGCCTTCCAGGAGACCACACGATCCAGCCGGAAATGGCGGAAGTCCTGGCGCTCGCACCAGCCGGCCAGGATCCGGTGCGGCTCGAAGAAGCCCAGCGCCACCGGCCAGACGGTCCGCTCCGAGGTTGCCTCCTTGGCGTCCCGGTACACCAGCTCCACCCGGCGCCGTTCCCGGATCGCCTCGCGGACCACGCCCAGGTCCAATTCCGTGGCGTGTTCCTGCCACGACGGTCCCACCAGCAGGGCCGACTGCTCGAAGACGTGCCGCAGGTCGCGCGGCAGCACCGCCTCGATCTTGGCAAGGGCCGTGCGAGCCGAGCGTTCCAGGGCCGGATCGGTGCGCTTGGACACCCAGCGGATCCCCAGGAAGAGCGCTTCCAGCTCGTCCTCGTCGAACATCAGCGGCGGCAGCACCCATCCCGAACGCACCCGGTACCCCGTACCGGCCTCGCCCTCGATGGAAACGCCCTGCTCCCGCAAGGCATCGATGTCCCGGTACAGGGTGCGCAGGCTCGTCCCGGTGCTGCGGGCAAGCTCGGCCCCGGTGACCAGACCCCGGCGCGTGCGCAGGAGCTCCAGCAGGCTCAGCAGGCGGGCGGCTCGAGACACGCCAGGGTTCCACGAGCCGACGGGCGGCTCAGGCCTTCCGGACGAATTCCGACTTGAGGGCCATGGCCCCGAAGCCGTCGATCTTGCAGTCGATGTTGTGGTCGCTGTCGACCAGGCGGATGTTCTTGACCTTGGTTCCGGCCTTCAGCGCCGAAGGGGCGCCCTTGACCTTGAGCTCCTTGACCAGCACCACCGAGTCGCCGTCGACCAGCACGTTCCCGTTGGCGTCCCGCACGACGAACCCTTCCTCGACAGTCTCGGCCACCGCGGCCGCAGCGCTCCAGCGATGCCCGCAGTCGGGACAGACGATCTCCTCGCCCTCCTCGTAGGTGTACTCGTACTGGCATTTGGGACAGGAGGGCAAAGTGCTCAAGAGGATATCCTTCGATTCAGGTGGAGGCCCAATATAGGTCGGGGAGCCACATCCGCGACCAAAGCCCGGACCGCTTCGGATCCGAACGCCTGACGCGGTCCTCTCCGTGCCGAGGCCTTTTTTGACAGATCCTGTCCGGGCGCCTCCCCCGCTTCGGATTTGACAGATCCTGTCGCGGGGGACCGGGCTGCCTGCCAAGCCTCCTCGCCCTTGCACGTGCGCATGGCGGGCTGCGGGGTCTTGGGCCTACCGGCCGGCATCCCTGGCGCGCTGCGCCGCCGGCGCGGCTCCCCTCCCGAGCCGGGAGGGGCAAGGAGGATGGATGGAGATGCTGACAGAATCTGTCAATCCAGCCCGTCTCCTCCCGCACGAGCCGGGTGCGAGCCCCTGTTCAGCGCGCGAGGCGCGCCCTGTCGGCCAGGCGCAGGCCGTCGGCCGCCGAGGTCACGATGCCGCCAGCCCATCCGGCGCCCTCGCCCAGCGGGTAGACCCCGCCGATGGTCGGGCAGACCAGGCTCGCGGGATCGCGATGGAAGCGCAACGGGCACGAGGTGCGCGTCTCCGGCGCGATGAAGAGGCCGTGCTCGACGAAGCCCGGGATCTTGCGGTCGAACTGGGAAAGAGACCCTTCGAGGCGCTCTAGCACGAAGCGCGGGAACAGGTCGTGCAGGTCCACCGGCGAGAGACCTCTGGGGTAGCTCGTATCGGGCAGGTCGATGCTTGCCTTGCCGCCCAAGAAGTCGCGGGCGCGCTGGGCCGGTGCCCGGAATCCGGCTCCACCCATCTTGGCGGCGCGCCGCTCGACGGCGCGCTGGAAGGCCATCCCGGCGAACACGTCGTCGGGCACAGCGTTCTCCAGGCACCAGGCCGAGAGGTCCTCGGAACGCACGGGAACCACCATGCCGGAGTTGGCGAAGCGCCCTGCACGGGCGCGGAAGCTCATGCCGTTGGTGACCATCTCGTCCACCGAGGTCGAGGTCGGCAGGATCTCGCCGCCCGGACACATGCAGAACGAATAGGCCCCGGGAATGCCCGAAGGCAGCTCGTTGCAGGAAAGGAAATATTCGGCGGCGCCAAGGCTCTTCGGATCCACTCCGCGTCCGTACTGCCGCTGGTTGATGAGGTCCTGGGGATGCTCGATGCGTGCCCCGATGGCGAAGTCCTTGCGCTCTGCCGAGGCCCCGCGCTCGACCAGCATCGTGAGCGTGTCGCGGGCCGAGTGGCCGATGGCAAGGACCAAGGCCTCGCAGGTCTGCCACACCCCGGAGAACTGGGCCCGCACGATGCGCCCCCCCTGCACCTCGATGTCCTCGAGACGGCTCCGGAAGCGGACCTCGCCGCCCAGTTCCTCGAACATCTGCCGCATCCGCGCCACCAGCACGCGCATGCGGTCGGTGCCCAGGTGGGGCTTGGCCACCCACTGGATGCGCTCCTCCTCGCCGCAGTCCACCCACAGCTTGAGAGATGCCTTCACGTGCTTGCCGCGGGTGCGCGTGGTGAGCTTGCCGTCGGTGAAAGTGCCCGCTCCCCCTTCGCCGAAGAGGAAGTTGGTCTCCGGGTCCAGAACCCCTTCCTTGATCAGGTGACGCGCCTTGCGGGAGCGCTCCACCAAGTCCTCGCCGCGCTCGTGGAGCACGACCGAGAAGCCCTTGCGGGCCAGACCGATGGCCGCCGCGATGCCGCAGGGGCCGGTGCCCACCACGTGCACCTGTCGCGACATGGGCACCGTATCGGTGAAGCCGTCATCGGGATCGGGCTTGTCCTGGGTGATCGGCTCGAGCAGCTTGCGGCGGTAGGGGCGGCTGGTCACCAGCTCCAGCGTGAAGCGCAGCACGGGACGGCTTGCCTTGCGCGCGTCCAGGCTCTCGCGCAGCACCTCGGCGCTCACGAGATCGGCCGGATCGATGCGCCAGTCGCGCAGCGCCTTGGAGATGGGATCGCGGGCATCGCCCGGAACCATCTCGAGTCCATGCAAGCGGTAACGGAAAGTCTTAGCCATGTTCAGAATGCCTGTCCGAAATCGACGTAAAGGGCCGGAGCCACGGTTGCCTCGGGGCTGGTGTTCCAGCCCAGGTCCACGCGCAGGACGGCGTGGCGCTCGTCCAGGAGGAGCCGCCCACCTACTCCGTATCCGAGGACCGGATCGGCGCTCCAGATATCCGCCTCGTCACCGGCCCGGGCCGCTTCCCCGAATCCCACGGCTTCGCAGGAGAAGCCCAGCAGCTCGAACGGCTGCCGCAGCTCGGTCCCTAGGGTCTGCACGGCACGGCCGCGCACGCGATAGTCAGAAAGTCCGCGCAGGACCTTGCTCTTGCCCGCCGAGGGCACCAGCCAGAAGGGCACGTCCCCGGCCACCTCCTCGTGGCGCAACCGAAGAACGGCCGTCGGGCCCTTCTCGAAGGGCGTATGGACCGCGGTACCCTGCAGGAATCCCTCGCTCCAATCCGATCCCGGCACCGGCGGCTCGAAATGGGCCAGCAAGGTCGTGCCCGAGCGCGGGTCTTCGGAATGGTCCAGCCGGTTCCATTCGCTCTCCAGGGTCAGGCGCAGTTGATTGCCGCCCTCGGGCCAACCGCGCGTCCTGCCGTTCCATCCGGCCAAGGCGCCCTTGTCCTGGTCGCGCACGATGTCGTGACGATCGAACCACAAGCCCCCGTCCAGGCGAACTCCACCCGGGAACCATCGTCCGATGTAGAGGGCCGCTTGCCCGTAGGTCGGCGTGAAGCGCGCCAGGTCGGCTTCAGGAGCCGGGCTTCCCTCCCCGGCGTACAGCTCGGGAAAGACGCCGCCCTCGAGCTTGCCCCCCACGCGCCACGCGCCGGCGATGGAATCGCGCAATCCCGAGAACTCGACGTACCACTGGCTGCGCGTGGTGTACATGCCCGTAAGGTCTCCGTAACCGGCGCCCCCGAAGAGTCCGCGATCGCGAGCCTTCACGCCGAAGCCCACGCCGTATTCGGGCGAGCTCATGGCAAAGGGGATCACCAGCAAACCCGCATGGGAGCTGATGACCAGCAACGCGGCAAGAGCCGTCGCACGCATGAGGTGCGAGGCTCCCCGATCTCGAATTCTCACGAAACAGCCTCCTGGGAAGACTCCCGTGGCAGACGGGATTCCCCGAACATACGCTCCAGCGCCTCGGGAATCCACTCCCCGAAACGCGGATGCCCCATGCCGAACGCCTCGAGGACTCCGTGCGAACGTACTCCCAGGAGCAGCGTCCCCTGAGGCGTGCGCACCAGATCCACCCCGCAGACGGAAAGACCGAAGAGCGCAGCAGCCTTGCTGGCCAGCGCGAATTCCTCTTCCAGCAACTGCTCCTTGGGAGCCCTGCGGTCCGTGCTTTTCTCCAGGTTCCAGGAGATCGCCCCCAAAGCCTCGCCGGTCAGGCACAGCACCGTGAGGAAGAGTCCTTCGGGGGGGCGCATCAGGAGGAATGGCCCTTCCGAGGTCTTCTGCCACAGATCCACAAGCCGGGTCTGGACATCGTCGCCCGGCTCGATGCGCGTGAGGACCGGATCGACTTCCCCGCAAGCGGAACGATGCACGCACCCTTCGGAACTCGCGAACTCCACGGCATCCTCGATGCTCTCGCCGATGAACATGGGTACGGTCGGCAAGCCAGCCCGGCGCAACCGCAGCAGCATGCGCGCAGGATTCCAGACCGCTTCCAGCTGGAACGGATCGGGCTCCACCTTTACCCCGGAAAGCGCAAGCTCCTGCAGGATCCCCAATCGCCAGGCGTACATCTCGGCATCGGTGCCGTCACACAGGGACAAAGCAAAAACGCCGTCGAAAGAATCGAACGGCGTCTTCAGATCTTCGTGGACGATCTCCCCGGAGGAAGATTGCCCGAACCCCTGAGCCGACAGCCAAACAGGATGCCAACCTTGAGGAACCAGCTGCCTGAACACTGCACCGGCCGCCATGTCCCACGCCGGAGCCACGAAGCCCAGGCGAAGGTGTGCGGCAGCGATATCAGACCTTCTTGGCAGTGTGCTCGGTGTGGCGACGCAGACGCGGGCAGTACTTCTTGAAAGTCAAGCCCTTGTGGGTCTTGTTCAGGACGACAGTGTAGTTCTGTTCCTTCGTTTCCTTGCAAACGAGGAAATAGATCTCCTTGCCGTTCTTCTTCTTAGCGTTGGCCATGATTCACTCCAATATGCGATGTTGAGAGCCGCGAAATATAACACATTCAGCGGCCTTTGGGGAGAGTAAAATAGATCGGTTTTACTTGAGGCCGAGACGAACCAGGTCATTCGACACCAAGCCGCCCTCCGATTTGTAGACGACCACCCGCACCACATAGACACCGGCGTTCACCGGACGCCCCGTCTGATCGCGGCCATCCCAGCGGATCAAGCCCAGCGCACCGACCTCGGCGTTCTTGGGAACCACCTCGCCCTGCCAGGAGGTCACAGAGACGCCGATCTGGTCATAGACGTAGATCGCGACGTTGGCCTTTTCCCACAACCGGATCGAGATGCTCTGCGGCACGCGTTCGCCCGCCTTGATCACAGTGTCAGGAAGGACCTCCAGCGCCACGCCCTGCGCCCCGTTGGAGCGCTCCAAGGTCCCGACCGGCACCGGTCCGGTCTTGATCTCCGTGATGGGCGTGCGGGCGGCGACCTGCGGAGGCGGCACATCGAAGGCCAGGCGCACCGTGTCGTAGGAAATATCCTTTTCGTGCAGAGGATCCTGGTACTTGAGGATCACGCTCCAGGCCTTGCGAGGCGCATGGGTCGCCCAACTGGAATCCAGCTCGCGAGCAAGCAAGGTCCTGCGGTACAAGCCGGTGCTCTTGCCCGTTTCCACGAAGGTCCACACCTGCACCCCATTGGTCACCGTGACGGTGTCGACCTTGGACGTGTCGGCATCGCGATCCTTGACCGTCACGACGGTGGAATCGCCCTTGCGGGGATTCAGAGAATCGGGCGAGGCCACGATGCCTCCCGGGAACCAGGGGGCCGCCATGCGGACCGAGGCCCAGACCGTGTCGCCGTAGAGAGGATCGGCGAAGAAGCCGCTGACAGTCAGCGAATCCAGGCTCTCCGGAAGACCGGAAAGGTCCGTGGCGCCGTTCCACTTGGACTTGCCAGCCCCTTCCATCGCCACGCTCGAGGTCTGCGGCTTGGTGAGATTCACGGCCGCCTTGCCACGAAGGTCCGCGATGCCGCCCGCCAAGGTCAGATGCACCAGCTGAGGCTTCAGGGAATCCACCTTCAGCACAAGCGACAGGGCCGGGCGCAGGATCCGCGCCGTATCGCGAAGCGAAGGATGCACGCCATCGCCCGGCATCAGCGCAAGCACCGTATCGGTCGCACCCAAACGCGCCGGAGCTCCCAGCGCCAAGGTGTCGCCGCCGGCCAAGCGAGCCTGCGTGAACGGGATCACCGCCGAGAAGTCCCCGGCGAGACTGCGGGTGAGCACCACGGGAAGGGTGTCCTGGCCATGGATCAGCGAGATCGGATAGGAGCTTCCTGTCACCCAGGGATCATAGGCCACCACGGTCAGTTGACCACGCGGCCCTTCGACGGAACGCACCGCAAACTGGAGAGTGCGCTGCGGCACCGGGATCTGGACGGAATCCGTCACGGTGTCCCCGTAGAGGGGATCGACGAAGCGCCCGACCAGCCAGGTCGGATTGAGAAGCGCCTTGGAAAGCAACACATTGACGGAGGCCACGCCGGAGCGCGTATCAAGCACGGCTGTCGAAGACTCGTCTTCCACGCTCAAGCTCACGCTCCACTTGCCGCGAAGATCGGCCTGAGCGCCGGCCGAGAGGGTGATGGAAGCGGAATCGCGGCCCAAGCGAGCGATGTCCAGGACCAAGGCGGGACGCAGGACATGGGCCATGTCTTCGAGAGCGGCATGCACGCCATCGGAGGGCAGAACCGCCTGAAGCGAATCGACGCCACCCGGAACCGCGGGCAGTCCCATCCCCAAGGTATCGATGCCGGGGAAGCGGGTCTGGGCGAAGGAAACGCTTCCCAAATAGCTGCCGTCGGCCGAGCGCACCAAATAGACCGGTGTCGAATCGCTGCCATGCACCACGAACACCTTGATCTTGGAGGCACTCTCCCAAGGCACCTTGGCCACCAGATCGAAGCGGCCACGCGGGCCGTTGGCCGAGCCCTGCACGAAGCGCAGCGACTGGGCCGGCACCGGCACCGTGATCGAATCCCAGGCGGAGTCGCCATAGACCGGGTCGACGAACAATCCCCGCACCGTGGCGGTCGGACCGCTGGAGCCGCCCAGCAACCCCGTCACGTTGGCCTGCCCCAGGAGGGAATCGAGGGTGACCGTGGCGGTGCGCGTTCCGACCATGAGCGTCACGAGCCACTTCCTCGAAGCGCTGGGCTGGGCTCCCTTGGAGAGACCGATGAATGCGGAATCGTCGCCGAGGTTCTGGAGGTCCAGCACAAGCGAAGGACGCAGGAGGCGCGTCGTGTCGCGAATCACGCTGTCCTTGGGGGTCCAGGTCACCGATACCACGATGGAATCGATCAGCCCCGGCTTGCTGATCCAGATCGAATCGGGTCCGACCGCAGAGCCCCCCTGCCGCACCTTGAGGATGTCGTGGTACAAGGAATCGGCACCCTTGGTCATCGTCCGCTTGACCAGCGTCTTGCCGCGCAGCGTGTAGGTGGCCGTGACCGAAGTGCCGACAGGCGTTCCCGGAAGATCCGCCTTGACACCCAAGCTTGCGACAGGGCCGATCGAGCTCTTGACATCCCACGCCACCCAAGGCGCCACGTAGGAACGGATCTGAATGGTGTCCTCGGCGCAATCGCGCGCATCGCGAGGGTAGCACCACGAGGCCTGGAGCGTATCGAGGCCGTCGTTTGCGTCCAATCGCCCTGCCGTGTTGGCCCAGGCACGCGGCACGGCCAAGGTCATCGAGCCCAGGTAGGCGTTGGTTCCAGCCTGCTTGATCAAGAGAGAGGCGACCTCCTTATCCCCTTTTGCCCATTCCTTGAGAGAAACCGAATTCTTGAGCAAGGTCGCGGTGGTGGACGGCGCAAGGAGGAACGAGAACCCGCCCATCGCCTCGGTCAGGTAAGGGACCTCGATCTTGTTCGGATCAAGGATCTGAAGGCTCGACGGATTGCCGCAGACCGTGGCAAATACCGTATCGCCGGGGACGGCCGTGGTGTCCTTGAGGAGGGCAGCAGGACCCGAGACGTCGAGCACGAACTTCGAGGTGTCGGAATTGACGACGCCCTTCTCGTCGGTCCAGGTGCTGACCAGCTGCATGCTGTTCTTGCCGGACTTCAGGGCGATCACGGAGTCCAACTGCAGATGGTAGGTGCTGTCGGCCGCCTGCAGGATGCTCAAGGCCTTCGAACTCTGTCCGTTGGTGATGTTGGTCAGCTTGGTGGAGGCCGGCGTCGAGATGCTCATCACGCTGCCCACGATGGCGCGGATCACGCTTTCCATGCTGTCCGGGCGGTCCGGCGGGACGATCCAGTACTTGCCCCCGGTGGTCTTGGTGAGATAATCCATTTCCGGAATGCTTGCGGCAGTCCCGAAATAGATCCCGAAGACCTTGGGGAAACCATCGGCTGCGACAAGCGCCCTGTACTTGGATACGTCAGCTTGAGGCTCTCCGTCCGAGACCATGATGATGGCCTTCTGGCTGTTCGGCGAGGCCGCAAGATTCTTGGATGCCTGCAGCAGCGATACATACCAATTCGTACCGCCATCCCCGGAATAGAGTCCCACGCTGTCCAAAAGCCTGAGATACCCGTCCCCGCTGAGCGCACGCAGCTTCGCGTCCTGCGTGACCGCGCCGTTGAACTGGATCATCCCGGCCTGAGCGGTCGAATCCAACGAGGCCTGGTACTGGATCGCCGCCTGGACCACGGAAGCACGCACGGAATACGGATCATTCGCTTCCAAACAAGCCTTTGCATCCGTCTTCGATGGCCTCGGAGAACTCGAAGACACCTGAATCAGCGTATCCCAACCCAGCGAAGCATACCCGGCAGTCCCGCCAAAATGACGCTTGCGCAACGCGACTTTGGTCCCCGTCACGGTGGAGACACAGTTGGAAATGAACCAGCTCGTATCTGGCGCAGCCGTCCCCACCGTCGCGGGATCCACCCAGAACACACTGGAAGTCATGCTGTTGGAATTGTCGATGACATATTCGATGTCGGTCGCAAGGTTCGAGGATGACTTCTGGCCGCACAGGGCAAGTCCGTCCTGCCCGATGCGGGTGACGTTCGACGGAACCGTCACGGTCGAACCCTTGATGCTGGCCGGATCGATGCAGGAGGCTGCCGTCGAGGAATGCTGCATCGCGAGATCGCAGCGAAGCGCGGACGCCGCGAAGGCTCCTGTCCCACTCAAGCTCAACAACAAGACCAGTGCATTCTTCTTCAAGGAGATCCCCCTCTGCTTTCCATCCGCGGGCATCGGCACTTTGCGCGGGCCGACGATACCCAGCAGCGCCCGATCGGACGATTCTTGATACCGAATCTCACCTTGGACAGGTCCCGTGTCAAGCCGTTTACCGTCCACTGACCACCAAGCGCTCGCACAAGGCATCTTTCTGTTGAAACCGAAATCAACACTCCCGTTCCAGCATTGATGCGGGGCTCGCGCCTGCAGCGATGCGACAAGAGCGCTTCGCGCCGCCATGCATCACGTTTTCCATCCTCCGCGCGTCCATTTCGAGGTATCCTGTCCCTGTGCACAAGGTCTTTGCCTATCTGGACTACAGGAGCTTCCTTCGGGACACCCACGAAGAGCTCCAATGCGCGGACTCCAGCGTGAGCCTGCGTTCCTTCGCGGCGCGATTCCCCATCGATCCCGGCCAACTGGTCCGGATTCTCAAGGGAAAGAACCATCTCTCGGTGAAGTTCGTCCCGGTCGTGGCCGAGATCTCCGCAATGGACGACCGTGCCGCCGCGTATTTCGAGGAGCTTCTCCATCTTGCGGCCGCCCAAGGCCCCGAGGAGGAGGAGCGCTGCAAGGAAAGGCTCCTGGCCCTGCGCGGCGTGGCGACCCGTTCCTTGGCATCCGGCCAGTCCGAATACTATTCGCACTGGAAACACTCGATCGTGCGAGCCCTGCTCGGCTTGGGCCCCTACCTCGGCGCACCGGAAGACCTCGGCAAGCTCAGTCTCCCGCCTCTCACCGGAGAGGATGTGGAGGAATCCCTGCAACTCCTTACGGCACTAGGACTTGTGATCCGTGACGACACCGGCGCATGGCGCCTCACCGACGACCACCTCGTTGCGGGTGCGGACGTCCCGGTCCAGACCTTGAGGGGCTTCCATCTGCAGATGATGGATCTCGCCTGCAGCGCCTTGGAACGCATCCCTCCGCAGGAACGCGACTTCGGAGCCCTCACGCTTTCCCTCGACGCGACCGGGATGGATCGGTTGCGCGAGCTTTCCCGCGACATGCGCCGCCGCATCCAAACACTGGTCGAATCCACTACGACCGCGGATCGCATCTACCAGCTGAACATCCAGGCGTTTCCTGCCGCGATCTGGAGCGAAGGGGTGGCAGCATGAGACGCCTGGCATTCCTGCCCTTGATTTCCGTCCTGCTCCTGGGATGCGGCCAAAGCGACACGCTCTTGGCGGGTGGCAGCTCCTCGGAAGTCCCCAATGCGCTCAGCGGCACGGCGACCGACCCGTCGGGATGGCCCGTGGCCGGCGCCAAGGTCACGCTCCTTCCAGTCGACTACGAGCCAGGCGAGTCCTCGCACAAGGACACAACCACCACGGACAGCAACGGCCATTGGTCCTTCCCACTGACCCGCGGCGCCTGGAACCTGGAGCTGAAGAAGGGCGACGACGGCTGGATTTCCCAGGTCAACACATGGGAAGCAGATCGTGTCGTCCGGCACGACACGCTGCGCCAGAACGGCTGGATTCGCGGGCGCATCGGGTTGGCCACGGCCACGGCGCCTCGCGTCTGGATCGCCGGCACAGACCATCAGGCCAAGTGCGACAGCAACGGCAACTTCCTGCTGGGTCCCGTGCCACCGGCCGCCCTGCGCCTGGTCACCCAGGTCGACTCCTCCGGAGTCCCGCTGACCAGCATCCACGAGATCACGCCCATGAGCGGAGACACCCTAGAGATCGGCGACCTCAAGGGTGATTCCTGGAGCGGCGAGGACTACTCCCTTTGGCCCGGTTCGCGCTCCGCCATCGTGGACTTCACCACGACCGGAGCTCCCGGCACAGGCGATCACGCCCACTTCCCCGTGTTCGTGCGGCTGGATTCGGTCCTGGATCCGGCCAAGGTCGATCGCGAGGAGCTGCGCTTCGACGACGGCGCCGGTCTGCACCTGCCCTTCGAGATCGAGACCTGGGACACCCTGACGCACAAGGCTGAAGTCTGGGTCCGCCTGGATACCGCAAACGGAAGCAGCAAGAAACACCTGCTGCGCGCCTTCTGGGGACGCAAGCGCGCCCTGCCTGCCGGATCCCCTCAAGTCTTCGGTACCGGGGACGGCTACCTCGGCGCCTGGCACTCGCTCACAGCCATGACCACGTCCCGGATGCGGTTCGAGCACGTCACCGGCTCCGTCGGCCTGACCGGCAAGAGCCTCCATTTCGACGGAACCTCCTCGCTGCGCATGGACTCCCTGGGAAGCCTTTCCGAATGGACCATCGGCTTCTGGCTGCGCCCCACGGCCAAACCCTCGGGCGAGATCGTCCTGATCGGAGTCGATACTCTGGCCGACTCCCTGCGCTGGGGCGTCTCGCTGCGCGACGACCTCTTCATCCGGGTATGGTCGGGTGGCTCGCCCGACAAGGAAGTCGTCAGCCCGTCCGCACTGCCCCTGAACCAGTGGACTTGGATCTCAGCCTCCTTCGACGGCGCCTCCTCACGCCTGAGTCTGGTCGTGGACACCGCAGCGTTGCCTCGCGTGACCGTCAAGATGCCCAGGCCTTCGCAGCTTCCCCTGACCGGAATGCGCGCCTTCGTAGGCGACCTCGACGAGCTGCGGCTGGTCAACACGGCCAGGGACCGCCAATGGCAGCAGCTCGAAGGCCAGACGTCAAAGCCAGGCGTGCCCTGGATCCGGTGGATGTGAGGGGACCATGAGCAGCACTCTACCCAGCGTATTCCAGTTCGAAGACTACCGCGCCTTCCTCCTTGCCCACTACGAAGCAAGGAAAGCCATCAAGAGGCAGTTCTCGTACCGGTTCATGGCCGGCCGACTCGATGTGGATCCGGGCCAACTCGTCTGGATCCTCAAGGGAAAGCTCCATCTTCCGGCCCGTTCGATCTCGGCGGCGATCAAGCTCTGCCATCTCGAAGGACGCGACGCCGCCTACTTCGAGGAGCTGTCCCGCTTGATCCGGGCCCGTAGCGCAGGCGAGAAAAGCCGCTGCCGAGAACGCCTGGCAGCCCTGCGCGGAGTCGATACCCATCCGCTGGAGGCATCACAGGCATCCTTCTACGAACGCTTCCACCACAGCGTCCTGCGGGCGCTGGCTCCGCTGGGAAAGCATGCCAGCCCTTCCCAATTGGGAGCCTGCTGCATCCCGCCCCTGGATGCTGAGCAAGCCGAGCATTCCCTGAAGCTCCTGTCCACCCTCGGCCTGGTCCATTCGGGTCGCGGCGGATGGAGCCTGCCCAAGACGCACATCACGACCGGCACCGCCATCGACCCGTCGATCCTGCGCGAGTTCCACGCCCAGGCCATCGGCTGCGCCATGACCGCCTTGAAGGACCAGCCACCGGCCAACCGGGACATCTCGACCCTCACCGTAGCCCTTTCGGCAAGCGACCTCGGGACCGTCCGCAGCTGGCTCTCCGACATGCGTCGCCAGATCCAAAAGCTCGCGGAGGACACCCAGATCCCGGACCGGGTCATCCAGTTCAACGCGCAGTTCTTCCCCCTGGCCAGCCGCCCAGTGATCAAGCGCGCCTGACTTAGGCTCCCAACCAGCGCTCCAGGATCCCTCGCAGCGCAGCGACCCGGAATGGCTTGGGCAGGAAATCGTCCATCCCGGCATCCTCGCATTCGGTTCGGGTCTGTGCCGTGGCATTGGCGGTCAGGGCCACGACCGGAAGCTCGGCGGAACGCCCGCGCACGCCATCCAAGCCCTTCCAGCTGCGCAAGGTCCGGCAGGCCTGGAATCCATCCAGCTCCGGCATCTGGCAGTCCATCAGCACCAGTTGGAAATCTTCGCGTTCCAGCAGCGCCAGCGTCTCGCGGCCGTTCCCGGCGATCGTCACTTCCAGCCCCAGCCTCTGCAGGATGCCCGTGGCGACCCTCTGGTTGGTGAGGTTGTCCTCGGCCAGCAGGACCCGACCCGACAGCACCGCGCCTTGCGCCTGCATCGCCTCGCGCTCGTGGGTTTCCTCCCCGCTCGCCTGCGGCAGCTCGAGCCGGAACCGGAACGCCGTTCCTTCGCCCAGGGCGCTCCGAACCTCGAGGGAGCTCCCCATCAGCCGCAGCAGCTGCCTGGAGATGCTCAAGCCCAGCCCCGTTCCGCCGAAACGGCGCGTCGTCGAGCTGTCTCCTTGCGAGAAGCGCTCGAACACCGTCGCCATCGCCGCCTCGTCCATGCCGATGCCGGTGTCGCGCACCTCCACGTCCATTTGACAAATTCCGTCATCCACGCGCCAGTCCACCACAAGCGCCACGCTTCCGCTCCCGGTGAACTTGATCGCGTTGGAGAGCAGGTTGAACACGACCTGCCTCAGCCGCACCTCGTCCCCCACCACCAGGGGACTGCCCTGGCCCGCGGAAAGCCGAAACTCCAGCGACTTCTCCCGTGCCTTGGCCCCGAAAAGCGCATGGGCGCTGCGGAACAGCGGCGCCAAGGCAAAGGATCGAGCCTCCAGCGCCATCTCGCCGGCCTCGATCTTCGAATAGTCCAGCACGTCCTGGATGACTCCCAGGAGATGGTTCCCCGAATCCGCGATCGTCTCCGTCCACTCCTCCTGGACGGCGTCCAGACTCGTGTGCCGGAGCATCTCGACCGCGCCCAGGACCCCGTTGAGCGGCGTGCGGATCTCATGGCTCATGTTGGCCAGGAACTCGCTTTTGGCGCGATTCGCCCTCTCGGCCTCCTCGCGCGCCATCACGGCCTCGTGGGTCCGCGAGCTGACCGTCGCCTCGAGCTCCTCCTGGAAACGGACATTCTTCCCCAATTCGCTTTGGGCACGAGCCAGCGCGTTCTCCATCAGCCGCAGGGAGATCAGCGCCAGACCCGCGACCAGAGTGGTGCCCACCACGAGCTCGATCGCGCCTTGCCGAGCCATCCGATCGGCATCGCCCACCAGCTGTTGGCAATAGAAATGCCAAAAGAAGGGGATCCAGCCGACCGAGATCCCCACGATCGCGTAGTAGGCGCGGCGCGTCACAAAGAGCGAAGCGCCCAGGATTCCCACATGGTGATAATACCCGGAAGAAACGAAGAAATCCTCGGGATGACCGCTCGACAGGGCAGCGATGCTCGCGAAGCACAGCATGCAGGTGTTCCAGAGGAAACTGAAGTTGGCCCAGCGCTGGTATTGCCCCATCAGGATGCCCAAAAGAGATACGATCAGAGAAACCGTCATGGGCACATACACCAGCATGAAGCGCGGCCATTGGGACGGCTGGGCGGCGATATCGACGATCGCCATGCAGAACACGCCCAACTGGCAAAGCGAAAGGCACGCGAAGAGCCCCTTGGCCTTCTGCTGAATCAGGTACGGGCAGTCCTTGTGAACCGTCTCGATCCGCTGCAGAAGCCGCTGAATCATGAGGCGGAACTCTCCTGCCGCAGCATGTGCGGAAGGCGATCGGCGACGATGGGCTTGAGCGTGTCGAGAAGGGCTGTGCGGGACAATGGCTTCTCCAGGAAGGCATCCATCCCGACCCGACGGCACTGCTCCCGATGTTCCTCGAAGGTGTTGGCCGTGAGGGCCACCACGACAGGCCGCACCCGTTCCTCCTCGCGCGCCAGCTCGTAGATGGCCCGCGCCGATTCGACCCCGTCCATCACCGGCATCTGGAGGTCCATGAAGATCAGCTCGCAGCTTTCCGCGCGCCAGCGGTCCAGCGCTTGCTCGCCGTCATCGGCCACTTCGCACTCGAATCCCATCGAGACGAGCATCCGCGTCGCCACGATCTGATTGACCCTCACATCGTCGACCACCAGCACATGCCCTCGAAACGGCTTCATGTCACCCTGCCCTTCCATTGGAACCTCTGCAACCGGCTCCGAAACGATCCCACGAACCGCCGTGAACCGGAAGCGGAACATCGATCCGGACGACCGATTCTCTTCCAGCACGATCTCGCCGCCCATCAACTCGGCCAGCTGCCGTGATATGGCCAAGCCAAGTCCGCACCCGCCCGCATTGGCATGGATGCTCCGATGCAACTGGACGAACGGCGTGAAGAGGGTGTTCCTGCGCTCCGGAGGAATGCCGACCCCGGTGTCCTCGACCTCGAGGCAGACCCTCACGCTCCCGCCTTCCAGCGGATGCCAGGAAAGATGGACCCGCACCTCCCCGTGCGCAGTGAACTTGATCGCATTCCCCACCAGGTTCGCCAGGATCTGGACGATCCGCTCGCCGTCGGCCACCACGACCGGAAACGACGGCTCTGCCTCGAAGCGAAAACCCAATCCCTTGGCACGGGCGGCATTGCCGAAAGGAACGAGATGGGAGGAAAGCAAGGCATCCAGCCGCACCGGAGTGCAGACCAAGGCCGCCATGCCTTTTTCCATGCGGGCGAAATCAAGCATGTCCCCGATGATCCGGTCGAGAAGGCGTCCATTCGAACGCGCCATCTCCAGCTCATCCCTGGCCCTGGCGTTCAACCCTTCCCGCTCGAGCATTTCCATGATCCCCAGCATCCCGTTGAGCGGGGTCTTGAGCTCGTGGCTCACCATCGCCAGGAACTCCCCCTTGACGCGGCTCGAATTCTGCGCGTCCTCCAAGGCCTCCCGCAGACGGCACTCCGTCCTCCCCAACCCCCGGAGCAGGAAGAACTGCGGCACCAGGAGAAGCAAGGCCGTCGTCGGCATGATGAGGAACCCGAAGATCTCCAGTTGGATCGGACTCAACGCATAGGGCTTCCAGGTACGGTACCCGAACGCCTCCAGGAAGATCCATCCGGCGGCCGGAAGCAGGTTTGCAAGCAGGATCTTCCTCACGTCACCGGCCGGAAAGAAAAGGAAGGGAGCCAACGTGCAGTAGAAAAGCGCGACCTCGAGATGACTGTCCTTGCCCATGAGGACAGAGAACAGCGTGATCGAGACCGTTACGGCACCCAGGACGAGGAACACTCCAGCATGGTGGAAGCCCTTGCGCAGCAGCCCCCATGCGATCAGGTAGGACAGGCATAGAGGGACGACCAACCCCGCCAGCAGCCAAGCGCCGAACAGCGCGAAGAGAAACGCGTATGGCGCAGTCGAGAGCAGGTGCAGGGGACAGGCGAGCAAGGCAGCATAGCGGATTCGCGGCAGCTCCTCGGCAGGCAGGAAGAGCCGGGCAAGACGGGAAGGCACGCGCAGGAAGATCCCTTCGCGCGCCCGCACGGCATGCTGCGCCGCATCCCTCAGCACGATTGCCCTTCCGATGTCCGAAGCATTGCCTCAATGGTATCACTCCGAGCCGTCCCTGATCGAATTTCTTTGGATCGCATGGCGCAACCCATCCTTGCGGCGCGGACGCGTCGACTACATTGGCACGGGTGATCGGCGTCTTCGATTCCGGCTTCGGCGGGCTCACCGTCCTGGACAGCCTGCTACAGGGCATGCCCGAATACGACTACGTCTACCTGGCCGACAACGCCCGTGCGCCCTACGGCGCCCGCAGTTTCGACGTGATCCACGACTTCACCCGCGAAGCCGTGGACCACCTTTTCCGTGAAGGATGCTCGGTCGTGATCCTGGCCTGCAACACGGCTTCCGCCAGGGCCCTGCGCACCCTCCAGCAGCGCTGGCTCCCCCAGGCCTGGCCGGATCGCCGGATCCTGGGCGTGGTGCGTCCTTCCGTGGAAGCCCTGGCGGGACTTCCTCCCGGCAGCATCCCTGGAGAGACGTTCCCCTCGAGCACAACCGGCCGGCTGGCCGTGGTCGCGACCAGCGGAACCGTGAATTCCGATTCCTTCCGGCTGGAACTGGAGAAGTTCGCTCCCGGAGTCGAACTGGTGCAGCAGGCCTGCCCCCTCTGGGTCCCGATGGTTGAGAACGGCGAGATCCAAGGTGCCGGGGCCGAGTTCTTCGTGCACAAGTACCTCGACCCGCTCTTCTCGGGCGACGCGCCTCCCAAGCGTCTTTTGCTGGGCTGCACCCACTATCCCCTCCTTCTGCCCCTCATTCGCAAGGCAGTGCCTGAAGGAACCGAGATCCTCGCGCAGGGACCGCTGGTCGCCGAGCGCTTCGCCCATTGGGTCTCGCGCCACCCCGAGTTCGCCGGCCGCCTGGGAAGCCAGGGACGAAGGATCTGGCAGACCACGGACGATCCGGACTGGTTCGCCCGCCAGGCCGCCTGCCTGTTGAACACGCCCTTGAAAGCCTCGCGAGTCAACCTGCGCGAGGTCCGCTGAATTTTGGCTTCGATGGCGGACATTTCGCTCCGCCTCACTTGCGCTGTACTATCTTTTCGCGTCGTTACCAAAAAACCCACTCCCACCGGGGGACCTGATTCATGAGTGCCACCACCGCCAAGAAGACTGCTGACCATTCGGCTTGGGTAGCCAAGCGAATCCACTCGTTCGTGGGCATCGTTCCCCTGGGCGTGTACCTGGTGCTCCACCTGAGCCGCAACTTGGCCACCTTGGTCAGCCCGGAAGCTTTCGATGCCGCCGTCGCAGCGACCTGGGCCAAGCCCATCAACTATGTGTGGACCGTCCTCTTGGTCTACATCCCCCTGATCTACCACGCTCTCTACGGCACCAAGCTTGCCCTCTCCGGCGAGAAGAAGAGCATCTCGAAGTACATGAACCGCGAGAACCTGCGCTTTGCCCTCCAGCGTCTCTCGGCCATCGGACTCCTGGGCTTCCTGGGCGCCCACCTCTTCCTGACCCGCGCCCACCTGCTTTTCGGTTGGGTCGAGGGCGGCAAGATCACCTACGGCTACTTCGCCGAGCACATGTGGCACAACCCCGTCACTGCCGTGACCTACCTGTTCGGCATCCTGGCTGCAGCCTACCACCTCGGCAACGGCGTGGGAACGTTCTGCATTTCCTGGGGCATCTCCACAGGCAAGCGTGGCATCCAGCTGGCCGAGTACATCGCGTTGGGCTTCGGCATCTTCCTGCTGATCCTGGGCTACGCCGCCGTGCTGGGCTTCTTCCTGCACGACTTCACCAACACCCGCATCACCGGCGGCCCCTTGGCTCCGGGAAGCGCGATGAACGTCCTGTTCGAGAACTTCAAGGCCTTCACACCGGCCGGCATCCTGGATCTCTTCAAGCACTGATCCCGGAGTCCTCGAGACGCTCGAAGCCCATCCGCATCGCGGGTGGGCTTTTTTGTTGCCCGAAAGGCTGGTTCCTGCAGGAGGATGCCTATAGTTTTTCCCGCTCGATGGAGACCATACCGCATCTACTCGTGCTGGGCGATTCCCTCTCCGACGGTGGACGACTCCAGGATCCCCAGGGAATCGGAAACACCTGGCCTTCGGCGGCCATTCGTCTTTCGCGCGAACTGGACCAGCCCACCTTCCGCTGGACCAACCGCGCCATCGGAGGCTCCCGCTCCGTGGAGGTGCTCAAGGCCTGGCAAGCCGGGGACTATCCTCCCCCCGACCGCATGGTCGTGCTGGTGGGCGCCAACGACCTGTGGCGCCGCCACGTCCCTTGGCTCGACCACGCGCCGGTCTCTCCGCAGGCCTTCGGACAGAATCTGTCACGCCTGCTCTACGCGGCCCTGGAGGCGGGCACGGCGCATCTGGACGTGTGCACACCCACTTCCCTGCACAAGGATCCCGAGCATCCCTGGAACGCCGCGTTGGAGGAGTACCGCGGCTGGTGCCGGGAGGTGGCCGACGCTTGCGGTGCGAACCTGATCCCCACCGGCGAGGAATGGATGGAGTCGCTGCGGCTCCGTCCCGACATTCGCTGGACATACGACGGCGTGCATCCACGCCCCGTAGGACACGAGCGCCTGGCCAGGACATGGCTCCATCATGCGTTGGGCGCCCCCCCACTTCCCTGCGGAGAGCTCCCTGCCCGTCCCTCCGACCTGCATCAGGGCAGCTGGCCCTGAAAAAACGAAAGCCCCGGAGCAGTCTCCGAGGCCTTGTCGAATCGGTTCCCTGAATGCGGAACCGGAACGTTCAGGAAAGCGAGATCACTTCATGATGTCCAGGTTCATCGCCATGCCGGCAAAGAACTTGTGGAACACCTTGTCGTCCGATCCCTTGGGGATGTTGTCCAGCATGCTGTACCCGACATGCCAGCGGAAGTTGGTCTTCTCAAAGGGGAAGACCTCCAGCACCGGCGTGACGCCCACGCGCTCCAGGCTCGTCTTCTCGTCCAGCACCGACTGGTTGTCGTAGAAGAACTTGACCTGCGGGCGGAACATGCCGTAATCAGCCTTCACCAAGGCCGACCAGGACTGGATGAAGGGAAGGTTGCCCGAGGGCTTGGCCGAATCGGCCATCGACTTCCACTCGACATCGACCAGGAACTTGTCGACCTTGCTGCGCACGCCCACGGAGGTGAGGTAGCGCGCGTCATCCATGGCCTTCACGGGAACGTAGTAGAACGAAAGGTTAGGCTGGACCAGGCCGCCCAGGAAGGTGCCCTTCCAGGCCGCACCGGCCATGAGGAAGTGCTGCACGTTCTTGTCGGCCGCATCGGTCCAGCCCACGCCGCTGTTGGCGAGGGTCACGCTGATGGTCTGGCCCGCCCCTTCCCAGCTGGGCTGCACGCCAAGGACGGCCTGGTATGCCTTGCTCGCGTCATAGGTCAAGGTGGTCTGGTAGAGATCCATGCCCGACGCCTCGCCTTCCCAGCCGCAGCGGCCAGAGAAGAACTTGCCGGCCGTTACGGCGGCACCACCCGGGAGGGTCTGCTTGGCATAGAAGTAGTCGACGTAGTCGTTGAAGCCCTTGAGGGTATCCTTGGCCGCCACCACGCCCGAAGTCGAGTTGGTCGTCGTCGCCGTGGAGGTCGACTTGCTCGTCGAGGTGACCTTGTTGGTCGCGGCGTCCAGGACGGACGTGGTCGTGGTCGTGGTCGTGACCGCCGTCTTGGAGGTCACGGCTGGCGCCAGGTACAGCGGCGAGTCGAAGCGCAGGCGCATGCGGTACTTCAGGCCGGATTCCAGGCTGCCGTTCACGTCCAGGCGCGCGTACTGCAGATCGAAGCCGTTGTTGTCCCGCAGCGTCTCGTCCGCCGAGGAACGCAGGTCGTAGCGGTAGTCGGTACGACCCTGGACGCTCACCTGCGGTGCGGCCATCGTGGCGGCGCTCGCGAACGCGAGCAGGCCTGTCATCTTCTTCATCGGAGTCCTCCTGATGCGTGTGTTGGACAAGGTGCGGCGATCGCCCATTCACCTGATCTGAAGTGAAGTGTCCGATATTGAGCCGCAAGTTTCAAGTCATGACAGAATTTGCCAAACGCCAACCGGCTCCCACGAGGCTACCTTGCCCGTCCACTATGGCTCTTCTTGGCTTTCGCGACGTCCACTTCCAGTTTTCCGGGGTCCAGCTCCTGGCCGGCATCCACTTCCAGATCGAGCGCGGCGAGCGCGTGTGCCTCACCGGCCGCAACGGGGCCGGCAAGTCCACCCTGATGAAGCTGATCCTGGGCGAGCACGAGCCCGACTCCGGCTCGATCATCAAGGGCTCTTCCATGCGCATCGCCCACCTCCCGCAGGACGTGCCCGGCTCCATGCCCGGCACCGTGCTGGAGATCGTGCGAGAAGGTGCGACCCACCATGAGCAGGAAGGCGACTGGAAGGCCGACATCGAGGCCGAACGCTGGGTCGACCGCGCCGGGCTCCCGGCCGACTCTCCCTTCGACGGACTCTCGGGCGGACAGAAGCGTCGCGTTCTCCTGTGCAAGGCGCTGGCCGGCGATCCAGACCTGCTGCTCCTGGACGAGCCCACCAATCACCTGGATCTGGAGTCGATCGAATGGATGGAGGAAGTGCTGCAGGGAAGCTCCTGCGCCCTCCTGTTCGTGACCCACGACCGCGCCTTCCTCAAGCGCCTCTCCCGCCGCATCCTGGAGCTGGACCGCGGCCGCCTGTTCGACTGGGACTGCGACTGGGAGACCTTCCTCTCGCGCAAGGAGGAACAGCTGGCCGCCGAGGAGAAGGCCAGCATGGAGTTCGACAAGGTGCTGGCCCAGGAGGAGGTCTGGATCCGCCGCGGCCTCAAGGCCCGCCGCACCCGCAACGAGGGGCGCGTACGTCGCCTCGAGGCCATGCGCAACGAGCGCGCGGACCGGCGCGAACGGACCGGCAGCGTGCAGCTGCGCGTCGAGGAGGCCGAGCGCTCCGGGAAGCTCGTGGCCCGCATGCGCGACGTGAACTTCGCCTGGGGTGAACGACAGATCCTGTCAAATGTCTCGCTCGAGGTGCAGCGCGGCGACCGCATCGGCATCCTGGGGCCCAACGGCTCCGGCAAGACCACCTTCCTGCGCGTGCTGCTGGGACAGCTCGAGGCACAGTCGGGCCTGGTCCACCTGGGTACCAACCTCGAGGTGCTCTACTTCGACCAGATGCGCGCCGAGCTCCCCATGGACGCGCTGGTGCGCGAGGCCATCGCCGAGGGACGCGACACCGTCACCATCAACGGCCGTTCCCAGCACGTCATGAGCTACCTCAAGAACTTCCTGTTCGGGCCCGAGAAAGCCATGACGAAGGTCTCAGCGCTCTCGGGAGGCGAGAAGAACCGCCTTCTGCTCGCGCGCATGTTCACCCGCGCCGCCAACGTGCTGGTGCTGGACGAACCCACCAACGACCTCGACGCCGACACGCTCGACCTCTTGGAGGAGCTCCTCTCGAAGTTCGAGGGCACGGTCCTTTTGGTGAGCCACGACCGCTCCTTCCTCGACGAGGTCGCCACCTCGATCTTTTCCCTCGAGCCGGACGGTTCCGTGAGCGAGCACGTGGGCGGCTACACCGACTGGCTGCGCACCCGCAAGGTCCAGGCATCCGCCGCCGAGACCGCCCGCAAGGACGCCGAGATCGAGGCGGCCCGCATCGCCGCCGAACCGCCGAAGAAGAAGCTCTCCTACAAGGACGCCCGGGAACTGGAGATGCTCCCCGACCAGATCGAGAAGCTCGAGGCCCAGGCAGCCGCACAGTCCGAGGCCATGGCCGATCCCGCCTTCTACCGCAAGAGCCCCGCCGAGATCGCCAAGGCCAACCAGGAAGCCGCCTCAGTAGCCGAGAAGATCACAACGGCCTATGCTCGTTGGGAAGAGCTGACCGCGCAGGCCTGAGCTGGGCTCCGGGCACTCCGGCGTCTTGATTTAACAGAATCTGTCTTTTGACGGATCCCGACAAAAGAAAAGCCCCGGTCCTTGCGGATCGGGGCTTCTTGATGCGACCGTCGAGGACGGTGGCGATCAGAACTTGTTGGCGCGCTTGTCCGAGCCGTCGACGGCGTAGGCGATGGTGCCGACCGGGCAGCCGTCGCAGGCTTCCTTGATCTCGGCTTCGTAGTCGGCGACGTTCACGCCGGCCTTGACGACCATCTTCTCGGGCACTGCGAACACGGCGTCAGCCACGGCTTCGCAAGCTCCGCACATCGTGCACTCGTTCTCGGTTTCGTCGAGCCAGACCTTGGTAATGGCCATGTTGGATCCTTTCAGTTTGGTTGGATTGAGGATGAACCTGGTGCAAATCTAGCACCTCCGCAGCATCTTCGCCAGCAATTCATGGAACAAAAGCTCCGTCTTAAATGGAGACGAAGCTCCCCTGATCTCACAGGGGCGCGGAGGGTCCGTCGGAGGCCGATTCGTAGTCGTCGTTCTCCCCGAATCCGGTCATCTCGTCGATCTCGTCCCAGACCTTCTCCATGGTCCATTCGTCGCCGGATTCCACGGCGCTGCGCGCCTCGAGGGTCTGCTTGGCGAACTCGAAGGCCTGCGCATAATGCTCATGCTTGGCGATGGTCGGCTCCAGCGTCTCCAGGAGGGTCTTGGCCTCCTCGATCGGGGCAAGAGATCCGATCGCCGCGATGGCCTCGAAGCGCACGTCGCGGTCGGGATTGGCCGTCAGTTCGCGCACACGCAACCAAGCAGCCTCGATGCCAAGGTTCGACGCCGCATGGACCGCCTCGACCAGGATGCCGGCATGGTCGGAGTAGAGTTCCTCGAGGATCAGCCGCTCGAAGACATCGTCCTTGCACAGACCCATGGCGTAGACGGCCGACAGCCGTACCCAAGGATTGGGAGCCTCGTGGTAGAAGCGCAGGATGGTCGAACGGATCTCAGGCAGGAAGGAGATGTGCCCCAGCGCCTCGAGGCAGCGGCGCCGGACTTCCATGCTTTCCATGGGAGCGTCGACCTTGAGCAGCAGATGGTCGCGCGTCTGCTCGTACACCTCGCGGGGCACTCCGGGCTCGGGAAGCTCCGCCTTGGGATCCACCGGCAGCTCATAGCTCGCGCCGTCCTGGATGACAGGCCACAGGGCCGCGTTGGCCGCCGCGCGCACGTCCTCGTCCCCGGATTCCTTGGCCATCTGGAACGCCTGCTCGTAGACCCCGGGGAACCCGAAGTAGTTCACCGCCGCGCGAAGCGCGGCATGGACCACTTCCAGATCTTCGGTCTGCAGGTGATGAAGCAGTCTGGCCGCCGCATCGCCCCGATCGAATTCGAAATTCTCCAGGAGCTCGATTTCCCGCAGTGCCTGTGCACGGTTCATCTTGTCCTCCATTTTCTACTTCAAAGGTACAAACGCACCGGAGCTTTCATGACTCGACTCTTTCTCCTCCTCATCCTGGCCACCACTTGCGGGGCATCCCCTGTCCTCGAGCAGATCTCCCGCAAGCTCGAGACCCGCTCCCTGCGCATCGACCTGGAATGGATCCAGACACCGGCAGCCGGAACAGGAGCCCCCGTGCGTGCCCGCGGCATCCTGCGCCTGGCTCCGGGAAACCGCTTCTCCTTCAAGACCTCCGCCCTCACCCTTGTCAGCGACGGCACCACGCTCTGGCAGTACATGCCCGCCGCCAAGCAGGTCCTGGTCCAGAAGCTCTCCGCCATCGATCCGTCCCAACTGCCCACGGGCCTCCTGCAGAACGCCCTCAAGGCGCAGGAACTGGGAACCCGCAGCGAGACCCGCGACGGCTTCGCAAGCACGCGCTACGACCTCAAGGCCGACCGTCTTCCCCTCTCGCGCTTCGCCTCGGTGCAGCTGTGGATCCGCCAGGACACCCAGCAGCCCAGCGAACTCCAGGTGAAGGACGACCAAGGCGGCAGCAGCGTGTGGAAGCTGCGCAAGCTCCAGGACTTCGATCCCGACAGCAAGACTTTCGCCTTCCAGGCCCCGGCCGGCACCAGCGTGGTGGATACCCGCAAGTGACGCTCCCCTGGCTTGCCCTTGCCCTGTGCACGACCTCAAACGATCCGCTTTGGCCGACAGCCAGCCATGCCGTCTTCCGACAGGCCACCGCCCATTGCTCCCGTGGCGCCTACGACGAGGCACAAGCGACCACGACCAAACTCCAAGGCAAGGAGCGCGACCTGCTCCAGGGTGTCGTGGCCTTGGCCCGCTTCGAGGACCTCCACGATCCCGCCCAACTGCGCATGGCTTCTATACGCATCGAAGCCGCTCTGGCCCAGCTCACCGAGAAGACGCCGCAGGAACGCTTCCTGCTGGCACTGGCCCTCACCCAGAAAGCCGTGGTGGCCGGCAAGCTCGACGAGTCGGTCTCGGCCGCCTGGAGCGGACGCAAGGCCGCCCGCCTCTGCGAGTCCCTCAAGGACGCCGGCTTCTCAAGTCCCGACCTCGACGGCATCCTCGGAGGCTACCTCTTCTGGAAAGCCCAGTCGCTAGGTGCCGCCAGGAGCCTCCTGGGAGGCGACACCCGCAGCAAGGGCATCAACCTCACCCAATCCGCCGCAAGCTCCCAGAGCCCCTTCCAAGAGGCCTACAAGACCTCCCTGACCTGGATCCGCTTCGAGCAAGGTCGCTACGGCGAAGCGCTCCAGCTCTGCCAGACAGCCCTCGAAGCAGCCCCGAGCAACCGTATCTGGCACCAGGCCAAGGGCGACATGCTCTTCCGCTTGGGACGCTACCCGGAAGCCCTGGAAACCTACCGCGGCAGCTGGGCCGAGTACAGCGGCATGGAGACACTGCCCGTGAACCGGCAAAGTGCCGCCGGCAACCTGGCGCGCATCCATATGGCCATGGGCAATGCGGATTCGGCCCGCAAATGGATCAGGACCTTCGACGACCCGCATCAAGCCGCCACGCGGAAATGGCTTCCCGGATCGCTCGTGAAGGAAGTCGCCCCGGTGCGCAAGGCTCTTGGACTTCCCTCCCCCTGAGCCTTCGATTCCCCACTTGTTAACCATAAACGAAAAGGCCCCGGGAGAACCCGAGGCCTTTTCTTCTAGTGGATAATGCAGGGGTTGAACCTGCGACCCGCTGATTAAGAGTCAGCTGCTCTACCAACTGAGCTAATTATCCGTCCGAGGTCAAAAGTATACGGCAACCCCCTTTCCATTGCAAGGGTGCCTCTTGTTTTTCGAAAGAAAAATCATCGTTCCAGACCAAGGCACCTTTGTCGCCGATACGATGCGAATCCGCCCCGCACAACTGATACAGACCGGATGCTGGGAGAAGATCAAGGCAAAACGAAAAGGCCTCGGGAGAACCCGAGGCCTTTTCTTCTAGTGGATAATGCAGGGTTTGAACCTGCGACCCGCTGATTAAGAGTCAGCTGCTCTACCAACTGAGCTAATTATCCGTTCGTGGAAAGCAATATAGGCCAACAATCTTTGCGTGTCAAGGGATGACGACATTTTTCTGAAACAAAAAAGCTCCCCGAAGGGAGCCTTTCATCAAGTTCAAAGAAATGCTCAGGGCATTCCGCAGAAGCGCAACGCCAAGACCATGCAACCGCCCACCAGAGCGGCGGCAGGGATGGTCAGGACCCAAGCCACGAGCATCTGCCGGGCCACGCCCCAGCGCACGGCGCTCAGCCGCTTGGAGGAACCCACGCCCATGATGGAACCGGAAATGCAATGTGTCGTCGAGACGGGCACACCGACATGGCTTGCCGTCAGGATCACGACGGAAGAGGCGATCTCCGCCGCGAAACCGTTGATCGGCTGCAGCTTGATCATCTTGTTGCCCATGGTCTTGATGATGCGCCAGCCACCCGAGGATGTGCCGATGGCCATTGCGATGGCGCAGCCACAGATCACCCAGTAGGGAATCTGGCTCTTCATCGTCGCCATGCCGGGCAACCATTCAGGCAGCGCCACGCCGTGGGCATGAAGCGCCACCAGCGCCATGGCGATGATGCCCATGGACTTCTGCGCGTCGTTGGAGCCGTGGGAGGTCGCAAGGAACGCCGCCGAGAAGACCTGCGCCACCTTGAAACGGCGATTGAGCTTGCCCGGGGCGGATTTCCTGAAGACCCACATCATGATCACCATGATGACAAAGCCCATGGTGAAGCCGACGAGCGGCGACAACACCAGGGCCATCAGGATCTTGCGGATGCCTTCGACCTTCAGGCCCGAGAATCCGACCGTCACGACCACCGCACCGATGATGCCGCCGATCAGCGCGTGGGAGGAGCTCGAAGGGATGCCCTTGGCCCAGGTGATCAGGTTCCACACGATGGCCGCGACGAGGGCCGCAGCGATCGTGCTCGAATGCAGCAGATGCGCATCGGCGATGTCGCCGCCGATCGTCTTGGCAACTGCCGTGGAGAGGAAGGCGCCCGCGAAGTTGAGGACCGCCGCCATGATCACCGCATAGCGCGGCGAGAGCGCACGGGTGGAGATGCCCGTCGCGATCGCATTGGCGGCATCGTGCATGCCGTTGATGAAATCGAAGACCAGCGCCAAGGCGACGATGACGAAGAAAACGACCAGTTCCGGGTTCATCGCATCACCCGTGCTTCAGGACGATGCCTTCGATGACACCGGCCACGTCTTCGCACTTGTCGGAGGCTTCCTCGAGCATCTCGTAGATGTCGCGCCACTTGATCACGTCCAGCGCCGAGGTCTGGCCATCGAACAGGTCGCCCAAGGCCTTGCGGGTCACGCGATCGGCCTCGTTCTCCAGGCGGTTGATCTCGATGCAGTAGGACTTGATGGCATCCCACTTGAGGCTCTTGAGGAGAGGCATCAGCTTGACGATCTGGACCGCCTGGGCTTCCAGGCAGTTGGCCAGCTCCAGCACCGGCGCGGGCAGGGTCTCGATGCGATAGAGGATCATGTGGTCCACAGCGGCTTCCATGGTGTCCATGCAGTCGTCCAGGATCAATGCCAAGCGATGGATGTCCTCGCGATCGATCGGGGTGATGAAGCACTTGTCCAAGCGCACCAGCACCTCGTGCGTGATGGAGTCGGCATCATGCTCCAAGCGCTCGAGCTTGGCCGCGTTTTCCTTGAGCTTGGAATTGTCCATTGCCATTTCCTTGAGCAGGAGCGCGCCTTCCAGGAAGAGCTCGGCGGAACGCTCGAACATCTCGAAGAACTTCTCGTCGGTCGGAATCAGCTTGAACATTGAATTCCCTTTGAAACGTGATGACAATGGCAATCGAAACAAGATTGTGCGCCAATTGTAACCGATGTTTGGCAAAGCCACGAACCTGCAACAGCAATGAAACACATCGTCGCGCATCCGCTTCCTCGATGCGAATGCGTAACTTGCCCACATGAAGTCCGGGGCGATCAAGCCAAAGCCTTGTCGTGCAACACTTTGCGAGGATGAGATCTGGTTCGGTCCCGACGGGCTGCTGCCGGTCGGGTTCCGTTGGGAGCCTCCCGCCCTGGCCCTCGGGACGAGACGAGACGAAACATCGCTGCCCATGATCGTCGCGATGGATCGCGCCGTGCGCGTCCTGCGGGATGAAGCGTTGGCCTCGGACGCGAGCCCCCCGAACCTCGAAGCACACGCACAAGCTGTCCTCGACCGTTACCAGAACTGGCAGGACGATCAGGCTACCCGCAATGCGCTTACGATCCGATGCGCACCAGGTTGCGCGAACTGCTGCCGCCAGTATCCGCTGGGAATCCACGCCTTCGAGATCCTCCACATCCATCGTCACCTGACGGACTCGCCGGATTTCCCGCACCATATCGAACTCTGCCGCAAGCGGCACGCCAACTACGTGGAATGGCAAGCGTTTGTCGCCACTGCCTACCCATCTCCCGCCTGGGACGAGGACGATCGCCAGGCCCTGGCCCAGGAGCACGACTTCGACGACGGCCAGCCCTGCCCCTTCCTCGATGCCCGCGGCTCCTGCAGCATCCATTCCCTGCGCCCTCTGACCTGCCGGATGTTCCTGTCCCTCTCCGATCCCGCGTACTGCACCTGCGAACTCAACACTGCCCCCGAGGCCGACCAGATCACTCTCCCCCCCGAGGAGGCCGTGGCCCTTCGCCTGGAGCGGCTCGACCGTCTTCTCGACTGCTGGGGACACGACGGCAGTCTGTACGGGTCCCTGGTCCGCCTGCACGACCACCTCGAAAGGAAAGCATCATGACAGATTCCGTCATTGCCGTCAGCGGAAGCACTGGGCTGGTCGGAAGTCGACTGGTCGCCGACCTGCGCACCAAGGGACATCGCGTGATCCGGCTCGTGCGGCGACCTGCGACCGGGGAGGACGAGCGTACCTGGGGCACAGGCGGATGCGACCTCTCCGGGATCGGTGCCGTGATCCATCTGGCCGGGGAAAGCATCGCCTCGGGAATCTGGACGGCTGCCCGCAAGCGCGTCATCCTGGAAAGTCGGGTCGACGGCACCCGAAGCCTTGCGCAGGCCTGCCGCGAGCATTCGGTAGGCCACTTCGTCTGCGCAAGTGCCGCAGGCTTCTACGGCGACCGGGGCGAGGAGCTCCTCACCGAAGCATCGCCTCCCGGCACCGGCTTCCTGGCCGAGGTCTGCAAGGCATGGGAAAGCGAAGCCCTCGACGCGGCCCCGATCGTGACGCGCATCCGCTTCGGACAGATCCTGTCTTGGGACGGCGGAGCGCTGGCTACGCAGGCCCGACTCTACCGTTTCTTCCTGGGAGCACGCCTGGGGAACGGACAGCAGTGGATGCCGTGGATCTCGCACGCGGACGCCTGTGCCGCCCTCGGCTTCGCACTGGAGACGCGGCTCGACGGCCCGCTCAACCTCACGGCTCCGGTTGCTGCACGCCAGGAAGAATTCCACGCAAGGATGGCCCGGCGCCTCGGTCGCCCCGCCTTTCCTGCCGTTCCGGCTTTCCTCCTTGATCTGTTTCCCGGAGGATTCGGGAGGGAGCTTCTCCGCTCGAGCGCTAAGATCCTCCCCGAGCGCCTCCAGTCTGCCGGCTTTGCCTGGAAGCATCCCGATCTCGAGACGTTCCTGGAATGAAAAGGCCTCCCTGGAACTTTCCAGGGAGGCCTTTGTTCGTTCGATGAGCTGTCGGATCAGAGGTCGGCCGGGGCCGCGATTCCCTTGCGGGCGCGGTACCAGGTCTTGAGGCGAGCCACCAAGGTGTAATAGTTGTAGTAGAGCACCGGCGTGACGATCAGGACCAGCATGGTGTTGAACAGAAGTCCCCAGAAAATGGCCCAGGCCAAGGGCGCCCACATGGCCGCCGAACTGGTCTTGGTCATGATCCCCAGGTGCATGAAGTCGATGCCCTTGCCGGTGGCCATGGGCACCAGCGCGATCATCGCCGTCACCGCGGTCAGGAGCACCGGACGCAAGCGCGTCTTGCCACCGTCCAGCGCAACCTCGCGCAGCGTCAGCCCCTCGGCCTTGAGGTGGTTCATGTAGTCGATCAGCACGATTCCGTTCTTGGCCACGATGCCAGCCAGGGCTATGATGCCGATGCCGGTCATCATGATCGACATCTGGACCTGCACGATCAGGAGTCCCCAGAACACGCCGCCCAGCGCCAGCACCACACCCAGCAGGATGAGCAACGGCTGGAAGATCGAGTTGAACTGGACCACCATGGTGAAGAACACCAGGGCCATGGCCACCACGAAGACCACTCCCAGGAAGCTCGTGGTCTCGGCCTGGTCCTTGCGGCCCGAACCGGGTCCGATGGAGTAGCCGGCCGGCACAGTCAGCTTCTTGACCACGCTCTCCACCTTCTTTTGGGGAGCCTGCTCGTCCTTCTGGCCTGGAGCCAGATCCGCCCACACCTGCACGGTGCGACGGCGCCCGATGCGGTTGATGACGGCAAGACTGGCGTTCTGCTTGACCTTGGCCACCGACAGCAACGGGATGCGGATGCCGTCCTTGCCGGGAATGGTGATCTCCTCCATGGCACGGAAGTTCTCACGCGTGGCGGTGTCGAGACGGACCATGATGTCCCACTCGTCCTTGCCCACGCGGTACTTGCCCGCTTCGATGCCGTACATCGAGTTTCGCACCGCCATGGCGACCTCCGAGGCTCCCACCCCGAAGCGCTTGGCCTGTTCGCGATCGACCTGGATGTCGAACTGGGGCTGAGCCGGGTTGTAGTCCGTGCCCACGTTGGTCAGTTCGTTCATCTGGCGCATCTGCCGGATGAGGGAGTCCGCCAGTCCACCCAGGACATCGAAGTCCTCGCCGGAGATCTCGTACTCGATGGCCTTGCCTGTGGACGGGCCTCGCGCCAGCTTCTTGACCTTGACGGTCCAGCCGGGCAGAGCCTTGGTCAGATGCTTCTCCATCCAAGCATAAGTGGTCCATGTGGGCACCTGGCGGTCGTCGAAGTTCTTGACATTCACGTCCACGTAACCCTTGTGCCGCTCGGGCTGACGACCAGACATGGAGTTGTCGGCCTTGCCGTAACCCACGGTGGTGGCCACGGTGGCCACGTCGGCACTGTCCTTCGGGATGGCAAGGCATGCCTTCTCCAGGATGGCCAAAGCCGTGTCCGTGGTGTGGATATCCAGGCCCAAGGGGCCTTCGGCCTCCACCGAAACCTGCTCCGGTTCGCTCACCGGGAAGAAGGACGCGCCCTTGCCGAACTTGCCGTACGCGACGAATGCCAGCACCACGAAGAGCAGGCAACCGCCCATCATCTTGGCGGGATGCTCCAGGAGATACTCGAGCACCTTGCCGTAGAATGCCTTGAAGCGCAGGAAGAGACCCCCACCCTCCTCGTCGTGGTGGTCGGGGTTGCTGTGCATGAACAGCGACGAGAACACCGGGTTGAAGACGAAGGCCACGAAGAGCGAACCTGACAAGGTCACGATGATCGTGATCGGGAGGTACTTGAAGAACTGCCCCAGGATGCCAGGCATCCACAGGAGCGGGAAGAAAGCCGCGATGGTCGTCAAGGTGGCCGTGGTCACCGGAATCATCACCTCGCGGGTGCCGTCCAAGGCGGCCTGCCGCCGCGACTTGCCCATGGCCAGGTGGCGATAGATGTTCTCCACCACCACGATGCCGTCGTCCACCAGCATGCCCAAGGACACCACCAGCGAGAAGAGCACCACCATGTTGAGCGTGATTCCTGCGGCCTTCAGCACGATGAAACCCAGCATCATCGAGAAAGGAATGGCCGTGGAGATGAAGAGCGAGTTGCGGAAGCCCAGGAAGAAGGTCAGCACACCCACCACCAGGAGCACGCCCAGGATGATGTGGTCCATCAGTTCGCTGACCATGCTGCGGATGCCGATCGACTGGTCGGTGGTGTAGTCCAGGCTCGTTCCCGCAGGCCAAGTCTTGGACTCCTCCTCGACGATCTTCTTGATGTCGTCGGTGATCTTGAGGATGTTCTCGCCGGTGCGCTTGGTGACCTGCACCGAGATGGCCGTCTTTCCGTTCAGCCGCACGATGGAACTTGGATCCCGGACGTGACCATAGCGCACCGAGGCGATGTCGCGCAACTTCACGGTCTTGCCGCTCTCGCTGCGCACCACGATGTCCTGGAACTCGTCGGGCCCACCCAGCTCGCCGGTGAGCTTGATGGTGAAGCGGTTGCCGCTGGCACGCAGGTTGCCACCGGGGATGTTTCGATGCTGCGCCGAGACCGCGCTGGAGATGTCGGAAAGGCTCAGTCCGTAGCCGGACAACCTGGCCGGATCGACATCGATGGCAATTTCGCGATCTGTCTTGCCCGCAACCTTCGCATCCAGTACGCCCGACACCGTCTGCAACTTGGTGCGCAACCCTTCCGCCAAGTCCTCCAGGCGGGAAATGTCGTAGTTTCCGGTAAGCGCCATCACGATAATGGGCTGGTTCGAGAAGTCCAGCTCCTGGACCACGGGGTCCTTGGCGTCGGCCGGAAGGTCGCCCTTGGCGGCATCGACCTTGTCGCGCACCCGCTGCAGGGCCACTTCGACGGCCACGTCGGTGGTGAACTCCACCTGGATGGTCGAGATGCCGTCCTGGGACTGGCTGGTCAGGCGCTTGATGCCGTTCACACCCTCGAGCTTGTCCTCGATCTTCTCGGTGATGAGCTTCTCGATGTTGTCAGGGCTGGCCCCGGCATAGATCGTGCTTACATAGATGTAAGGCACCTTCACTTCCGGAGTGGACTCGCGTGGAATGGAGAACCAGCAGTACACGCCGGCGATCAGCAGCACCAGTGCGAGCACCAGCACCGTGACCGGATTCTTGATGGCAAATTTGGTCATTGTGGCACCTTTCTCAGAACTTGACTCGGGTGCCCTCGGAAACCAGCGAGGCTCCCTGGAGGATCAGTTTGTCTCCGGCCTTGAGGCCGGTAAGGACCAGCACGGAATCTCCGCGCGTGGAACCCAATTGCACAGGCAGCTCGTGGGCCTTGCCGTTCACGACGATCATGGCCACGACGCCTTTCTCGGTGCGCAGGAGGGAGGCCGACGGAACCACGACGGCTTGAGCATAGCTCTTGCGCAGGAGGCGCACGCGCCCGACCATGCCCGGCTTGAGCAGAGCCCCTGCGTTGGCCACCTGCAGGCGCGCCTGCACCACACGGTTCTTCACATCGGCTGCCCCGTCAACGGCTGTGAGCTTGCCGGAGAAGGTCTTGCCGGGATCGTCCAGCAGGTAGAAGTCGGCGCTCATGCCTGGCTTGACTCCGTTGACCTCGACCTCGGGAATGGAGAAGGATGCCTCCAGATGATCCATGCGCACCAAGCGGTAGGTGGGCGAGCCGACACCTACGGTCTGGAAGCGCTCCACCATGCGGCTGGCGATCACGCCCGAGAAGGGGGCGATGCAACGGCTGTCGTCATACTGTTTCTTGGCATTGAGGACATTGGACTGGGCACTGAAGACCTGGGTGGTGGGTGCGTCCAGGGCAATCTTGCCGACACTGCCGGACTCGACATTCTTGCGCATCAGGTCAAGCTGGTTCTGCGCTGCATCCAGCTGCGCCTTGGCCGTATTGAGCTGAGCCAGGTAACGCTCGCTCTCGATGTCGCACAACGACTGGCCCACCTTGACAGCGGTCCCGACATTGGCGACCGTGCGGATCACGCCGGCAGCCGTGGTGACCAGGGATGCGTCGTCCAGGCCGCGCAGGTCGGCGGAATAGCTGGGGCGATCCTCGAACGGAACCGCCTTGATGTCACCTGCAACCACTGCCACCACGCTGGTGTCGGAACTGTGCACCGAGGTCTTTGCGGCCTCTTCCTTCTTGCAGCCCACCAAGACAGCAAGGATGGATGCGGTCAAAACGATCTTCTTGTTCATGGGGCCTCCGAATGAGCGATCAGGGCATTGCCCTGGACAAGCGTGATATGGATACAGGCCTTGGTCACGGCAAGGCGGGCGGAAAACAGCCCGAGTTCGGCGTTGCGCAGGTCGTCCTCGGACGAGAGGATATCGGAAAGCTGTCCCGACCCCGACTTGAAGTTCAGCTGGTACAGTTCGTAGGCCTCACGGGCGGCGGCGACCGCCTCGCGGGCGGCGACCAAGCCGGAATCGGCAGCTTCCTTGTCGCGCAGGTAGGTGTCGGCATTGATGTCGATCCCCCGACGGAGACTTGCGATGTTGACGTCCATCGAGCGTTCCGCGGCACGCGAAGCGCCCGCTTCTCCCGATCCGCTCCATCCGTCGAAGATGGTCCAGTTCATGCCCACGCCGATCGACCAGGTGCGGCTGTCCCACTTGAACAGGTCCTTGACGGCATCGGCGTCCAATCCGGCGGAGGCAAAGCCCGCAGAGCCCTGCAGACCGATGGTCGGATAGTAGGTCGCCTGCTTGATGAAGGTCACGTCATGCAGGAGAGAACGCGACTCCTCCATGGTGCGCAGATCCTGGCGATTGCGGAAGGCCTCGTTCACAAGCGCCTCTCGGCTCTTGGCTGCACCGGCCTCGAACTGCGCAAGCCCTGCGGTATCCAACGGCAACGAATCATCGGCAGCCCGCTCGAGCAGGCGATTGAGCGCCTTGCGACTGGCGACTGCACCGCTCCGTGCCGTCACGATATTCTGCCGCATCTGGATCAGACGGGAACGCGCCTGCAGCACCTGGGCCTTCATCCCCGATCCCAAAGCGAAGTTGCGCTCCAAGTTCGCCAGCACCTCGGTCTGCCGCAGGACCGACTTCGTGGTCACATCGAGCTGGGCTCGTGCCATGACGGCCGCGAACCAGGTGTCGGCGATGTTCTGCTGAATGGACTGCCGACGCGATTCGACACTGGCCGTCGTCACTCTGTCGTAGGTCGAGGCCATTCTCAGAGCGGTGCTGACCTTGCCGAAGGTGATGAGCGGCTGCTGGACGGTGATTCCGGTCGAGTAGCTGTAATAGGCCTCGTCCGGCGGAACCATGCCTTTGATGGCCGGCTTGTCGAGGATCGCCGCCAGACCTTTGAGCATCCCGGCCGTGGAGTTCTTCTGATAACCAAGGCCAGCCGAAGCCGAAGCCGAGATGACCGGCAAGGCCGCCGAACGGATCGAGCGCACGGATTCGTTCGCGCTGTCCTTGCTGTTCTTCACAAGCTGCGCATCCGGACCGTTGGCCAATCCCTCCTGCAATGCTTGGGAAAGCGTCAGTCCGGCGGCTTGGGCCGAAGCTCCGAGCAACAGTCCGGCCCCGACCACGATGAAAATTCGTCTCATGTCACTTTCCTTTCCAGGCATCACAAACACAAGCATCCCATGCCAATTGCTCGTCGTAGACAATCGTGCCAACGTCTGGCGTGGCCATTGTCTCAAGTCGAGCATAGAGAACGCCATGGATTTCAGGACCGATGGGCGCTCCGAGCGTCTTCATCATCTTGAAACCGGTCAAGGACGTGCGGATGACCAACGCGGTCGCCTCGTCCAGACCATCCTTCCGCACGATCGCATCCCAACTGTTCCAGAAGTGACCCAGCGGTTCCGCAAGGGCAGGATTGGTCACGATGGCGCCGATGTCGCGCAGATCCATCTCGTGGTCATCCGGAAGCCCGACCCTGGAAGTCCGGATCCAGGCGCGATGGATGCGCCCAGGGCGATCCGGCAGAGGATCCAGCATATAATGGCCACGACAAGCCTGCAGGAAACCGCAATGGTATTCCATGAGCAGGCCCTGAAGCATCGCTTCCTTGGTCGGAAAGTGGTACAACAGGCCACCCTTGCTGATCCCAGCTTGAGCCGCCACGGCTTCCAGCGTGAGCTTGGGCACCCCTTGATGAACGATCACCTGGCGTGCTGCCGCCAGAATTCCCTGACGCACCCCGCCCGATCCAGCCGAGCGGTCCGAGCGAGATTTTGGTTCATGTGCAAGCATGAACCGAATATACCGTCCAGCCGGTCGGAAGTCAACCGTCCAGCCGGTATAGTTTCATTCTTCGTTTCCTTCGGTGATCCATTCGATCACTTGGAAGTCCACCAACTCATCCACATGGGGCAGGATGCTCCCCGGCGTCAAGACAAGATGAGCCGGAGCCAAGCTGGACAAACGCCCCATGAGGGGAGGAAGGAGTCCGGCCGCCGCCTTGAAATCGCGGGGACCGGCATCGAAAGCTGAAACTAGTCTTTTTTCCTGGGAAGCAAACCAATCCAGGTCGATCTCAAGGTTCCCACGCACTTCACCGCTTGCGATCACGATGCCACCTGGACAGACCCGCTCCATCGCTTCGCGCAACATCTCCGCCGTGGGTTGCGAGACCACGATCAGATCGGGGCATCCGTCGAGACCGGCCTCCAGGCTGTCGTGATCGTCCGCCCGCACGTGGAAGCCATGCTGAACACAGTCCTGAGCCGACGGCTCCAATATGCCTCGCCGAGCCGCCGGATAGCGCACTTCCAGCAGCATCCCCCACAGCCTCCCCATCGTTCCGCCCCCGACCACCGCCAGACGCTGAGGGTGGGCCGGGTTGGCCCTTCGAAGCAGCCGCACCGCGGTGGCCAAGGGTTGGAGAAAGACCTGACCTGCAGGGGCATCGGTCAAGGACAGCGGCACACAACCGCGCCGTACATTCCAGGAGGGAATCCGCATCCGGTGGGCCGGACCGACAGGCTCGATGCGTTCGTGCACCCAGTCGGGGCACAGGGTCTCGTTGCCGCGCTGGCAAGCCTCGCAACGACCGCACGAAGCGCGCCACGCCGGGAAGATCCGCATGCCCGCATGGAAGGGCGCCTCCTCCCCCACTTCGATCACATCCCCGACCACCGCCCGCAGGCGCGGCACCTCTCCACGCCGCAACGCGGCAAGGTCGGAAGGAAGCAGGAGCATCGCCCGGGTCGAGACGATCAGCTCTCCCCATCCGGTGGCGGCGAGATCGGACCAGCCCCAACCGTCGGGTCCCAGGTTCCAGCTGCGCACAGGTTCGGGATCGCTCATGCCTCAAAGGTAACTGCACCGGCCACAAGAAAGGCCGCCCCGGAACCTCCCGGAGCGGCCACGCTTAATTTGACATATTCTGTCAGAGACCGGTCAGCAGCCCAGCTGCTTGAAGAAGTCGTTGCCCTTGTCGTCCACCAGGATGAAGGCCGGGAAGTCCTCGACCTCGATCTTCCAGACGGCTTCCATGCCAAGCTCGGGGAAGTCGATGCACTCGACCTTCTTGATGTTCTCCTCGGCAAGCACCGCGGCCGGGCCGCCGATCGAACCGAGGTAGAAGCCGCCGTGCTTCTTGCACGCATCGGTCACCTGCTGGGAGCGGTTGCCCTTGGCGATCATCACCATCGACCCGCCGTTCTCCTGGAACAGGTCCACATAGGAGTCCATGCGACCGGCGGTGGTGGGGCCAAAGGATCCCGAGGGCTTGCCCACCGGGGTCTTGGCCGGACCGGCATAGTAGATCGGGTGCTTCTTCAGGTACTCGGGCAGCGGCTTGCCGGAATCCAGGATCTCCTTGAACTTGGCATGCGCGATGTCGCGGCCCACCACGATGGTGCCCTTCAGGAGAAGCGGGGTCGAGACCGGGTGCTTGGACAGCTCGGCCAGGATCTCGGGCATTGGACGGTCGAGGTCGATCTCGACGCCGTGCTTGTGCTTCTTGCCGCCCATGTCCGGCAGGAGGCGCCCGGGGTTGTGGTCGAGCTCCTCGATGAAGACGCCGTCCTTCGTGATCTTGGCCTTCATGTTGCGGTCGGCCGAGCACGAAACGCCCATGCCCACCGGGCAGGAGGCGCCGTGGCGCGGCAGGCGCACGATGCGGATGTCGTGGGCGAAGTACTTGCCGCCGAACTGGGCACCGATGCCCAAGCGGTAGGCTTCCTCGAGGATCTCCTTCTCAAGCTCGAGGTCGCGGAAGGCACGGCCGTGCTCGTTGCCGGTCGTGGGCAGCTCGTCGAGGTACTTGGCGCTGGCCAGCTTCACCGTCTTGAGGCAGGTCTCGGCCGAGGTGCCGCCGATCACAAACGCAATGTGGTACGGGGGGCAGGCCGCCGTGCCCAGGGTCTTCATCTTCTCGACCAGGAACTTCTTGAGGCTGGTCGGGTTGAGGAGCGCCTTGGTCTCCTGGAACAGGTAGGTCTTGTTGGCCGAGCCGCCGCCCTTGGCCATGAACAGGAACTTGTAGTACATGCCCTCGGTGGCATAGAGGTCGATCTGGGCCGGCAGGTTCGTCCCGGTGTTGATCTCCTTGTACATGTCCAGCGCCACGGTCTGGGAGTAGCGCAGGTTTTCCTGGGTATAGGTGCCGTAGACACCCTTGGAGAGCCACTCCTCGTCGCTTGCGCCGGTCCAGACCTGCTGGCCCTTCTTGCCCATCACGATCGCAGTGCCGGTGTCCTGGCAGACGGGAAGCTTGCCTTCGGCAGCGACCTGGGCGTTGCGCAGCATCGCCAGGGCCACGCCCTTGTCGTTGGGCGAAGCGTCCTTGTCAGTGAGGATCTTGGCGACCGACTCGTTGTGCTCGGCGCGCAGGAAGAAGCCGATCTCGCGGGTGCAGGTGCGGGCCACGAGCTCGAGGGTCTCGGGGGTCACCTTGAGGATGGACTTGCCGTCGAACTCCGAGACAGACACGCCTTCCTTGGTCAGCAGGCGGTACTTGGTGGAATCCTCGCCGAGAGGAAACGGATCCTGGTAGACGAATTCGGGCGTGGCCATAGTCTGATCTCCCAAAGCTTGAGTGTGACGAGCGTGCAAAAATAGAACTTCCGCTCGGCTTTCCCGGCAGATCGCGCCGGTCTCGTGCCGATTGGCACAGGAAACCCTGTTGCGAAGCGCGATTCGGGACAGCAGCCATTCCCTTCGCACGGCTCCGGCATTAGATTGCATTCATGAGCTGCCAGATCCAGGTGATCAGCAAACCAGGTGTGGAGATCGTCCAGATCATCGGCGATTCCTTCAGCATCCAGACCGTCCAGCAGATGCGCTTGACACTGCAGCCTTTGGTCGACGCCCCTCCCTCCCATCCCATCGCCATCTGCACCGACGGCCTTTCGCTTCTCGGCTCCTCCTGTCTCTCCGGCATCATCGAGACGGCCTTCCAGCTGCGCAAGCGCGGTGTGAAGGTCTTCGTCGCGGAAGCCCGGCCCGATGTGCTGGACGTCTTCGAAATCGCCAGCCTCCACGCCATTCTCCCGGTCTACGACACCGTAGAGGACGGCCTCGACGCCATGAACAAGTAATTCCGGCGATCGGACCAAGAAAAAAGGGCGTCTCCGATCGGAGGCGCCCTTTTCGTTTCCCGTCGATGTTCCGTCAATCCACCGGAGACGACATGTCGGTCGTCGCGACGTCCGTGTTCTTGCGCAACGGCCCGGCCTGCAGACCCGAGACGATCGTGCTGACGCGACGCGCACCCTGATAGCGGCGGCGGTACCAGGCCTCGTCGATGCGCGAATAGGTGATCCCGTTGCTCAAGGCCGAATGCACGAAGATCCCACTGTCGACATACATGCCCACATGCCCGATATGGCGCTGGTTGTCGGAGAAGAACACCAGATCGCCCGGCTGCAGGTCTTCAGGACGGATCGGATCGCCCAACATGAAGTAGTCCTGGGAAGAACGTCCCGCCAGCGAGACCCCGAAATCCCCAAGCAGGGCGCGAACAAACCCGGAGCAGTCGTAGCCGGTCACCCCGCGCTTGCGTCCCTTGTAAGGAATTCCCAGGTACGGCTGCGCCGCCTGACGAAGCCGCTCCACGACGCTCTGATCCCCGGAAGATCCCAGGTGCGAGAAGATCTCGGAGGGATTCTGGGCCAAGAGGCTGTCCGGCTCGGCTCCGGAATCCTCAGACTCGGGGGCCGAGACCATGGCAGCCAGCGACTGGAGCTTCCAGCTCTGCGCTTCGGAATAATCGACCTTCGGACGCTGGCGCCCGAAGCCAGCCACCTCCGAGGAGTACATCCAACCGCGATTTTCCTGGGGCACGACGGCCACCGGCATCCGGTAGCTGACGCCGCTGGATACGGATGCCGAACGGCTGGCCTTCTTCTTGTGGGAAGACGAACGGGAGGACTTGGAGGCGTGTGACTTCTGCTTCTTGCGCGCCTCGACGGAGGAGACCATCGCGATGCAAAGCGTCAGAGCGGTGAATGCCCTGCGCATGTCAGTCACCCTTCTCCAGGACGACTCCAGCTCGGAAGAGCGTGCCCTCGCTGAAGGCAGGTCCGATGAACTGCATTCCCACCGGCAAGCCCGATGCCTCGCCGCACGGAACCACCAGACCGGGAAGACCGGCCATGTTCACGGCGACCGTATCGATGTCGGAGAGGTAGACGGCCAAGGGATCGCTGAACTTCTCGCCGATCTTCCAAGGAGGCGTAGGAGCCACCGGGGTCGCCAGCACGTCGCAGGACTCGAAGGCCTGGGCGAATTCCTTGGCGATCAGGGCGCGCACACGCTGCGCCTTGCTGTAGTAGGCGTCGTAGTATCCCGAGGAGAGCACAAAGGTGCCGATCAGGATGCGGCGCCAGACCTCGGGGCCGAAGAACTCGGAGCGAGTCTTGCCGTAAAGCTCCAGCAGGTCCTTGGGATTCTCGGTACGCGAGGTGTAGCGCACGCCGTCGAAGCGCGACAGGTTGGAGGAAGCCTCGGCCGTGGCAATCACGTAGTAGGCGGAAATCGCGTACTTGGTGGAAGGCAGCGAGACCGGGACGATCTCGGCTCCCTGGGCCTTGAGGGTCTCCACGCCCTTCTCGAGCGCGGCGCGCACGCCCGCATCCAGGCCTTCTCCCCAGTATTCGGCGGGAATGCCCACGCGCAGTCCCTTGACGCCCTTCTTCATCTCGGCGCGATAATCCGAGGTCGGAGCAGGACTCGATGTGTTGTCGCGAACGTCCACGCCTTCCATCAGCTCCAGAAGCAGGGCTGCGTCCTCCACCGAGTTGGCGAAGGGCCCGACCTGGTCCAAGCTCGAAGCGTAGGCCACCAGGCCGTAGCGCGAGACGCGTCCGTAAGTGGGCTTGAGTCCAACCACACCGCAGAAGGAAGCTGGCTGGCGGATCGATCCGCCCGTGTCAGAACCCAGCGAGATGGCCACGACACCGGCTGCGACCGCGGCTGCGGAACCGCCGCTGGAACCACCCGGAACGCGGTCCGGGGAGCGTGGGTTGCGGGTGGCGCCGTACGAGGAATTCTCCGAGGAGCTGCCCATGGCGAACTCGTCGAGGTTGGTCTTGCCGATCACCACGGCACCGGCGTCGGTGAGACGCTCCACCGCGGTGGCGGTATAGGGCGGGACGAAGTCCTTGAGGATCTGCGAAGCACAGGTGGTGCGGACGCCCTTGGTGCAGAGGTTGTCCTTGATGGCGACGGGGATGCCTTCGAGGGCACGAACCGCAGCACCGGAGGCACGACGCTCGTCGCTGGCCCGGGCGGCGGCCATGGCCCCCTCTTCGTCCAGCGTCAGGAAGATGTTGAGATCCTGGCTTGCCTTGGCGGCATCGAGAGCCTGACGAACCAATGCCTGCGAGGTGACGGTTCCCGCCGACAGGGCTTCAAGCATCGTTGCGATGGTGGTTGGCTGCAAAGCGCCTCCTTGCCCCTTCAACGGGACCATTTTTCCAGGTAGAGAGCCAGGCCGATGCCCGGCAAACACCCGATGTTCAACTTGATGGCAAAGCCGAGTCTGATCTTGATAATAAAAAGATCCAGGAGAAAGTCGGATTGCGGAGGAAATCCGAATCCCCAGTTCAGACTCAGGAACTGCGTGAAAAAGTAATGAAGGGTGTTCTCCTTGCCCACATTGAAGACTTCTCCAAGGTGGGCAGCAGCCACCGCCAGCACTTCCCCGATGAATCCACCCAGGAACAGGCCCAGGGCAAAGAAGGCGAAGAAGCGCAGCGTGCTGGAACTCTTCATTTCGCCTTGGATCCCGTGGTGTCCACCTTGGACTTGGACGCATCGCTGCCGACCACCTTGACCGGCACGCGACCGATGGTGCGGGCGGCAGGCTTGGACTCGACCTTGGCGGCAGCGGGCTTGGCCTCCGTCTTGACAGCCGGAGCTGCCTCGACCTTCACGGCAGCAGGCTTGGTTCCGGCATCCTTCACGACCGGCTTGGCCGTGGCCTTGGGTGCGACCGCCTTCGCTGCGGTATCCTTGGCTGCGGGCTTGGCAGCGGCTTTGGCGGTATCGAGCACAGCCACCGAGTCATCGAACTTGGGCATGAGAGCACCACCCGATTCGATGTTGCGGATCATCCAGTCGGCATCCTTGGCCAGCTCACAGGTCGGATAGTTCACCAGCACCTTGCGGTATTCCGCCAAGGCAAGCTTCTCCTTCTTGAGGTATTCGCTGTAGGTGAAGGCGATCATGAATTGGGCCTTGTAGGCCTCGGGGCTCTTGGGACGCAGCAGCAGCAGCTTGCGGTAGGCTTCCAAGGAGGCCGTATAGTTCTGCTTCTCGCCCTGCAACTGGCCCATCTGGAAGAGAGCCTTGTCGAACAGCGTATCGCCCTTCGGGTAGTCCTTCTCGATGCGGGAGTAGAGGAGCTCGGCGGTCTCCAGATCGCGACGGTCGTAGGCGGTGCGAGCCGAATCGAACATCTCGGAAAGCGAGCGGAAGATCTGGGCATGCGGGGCCGAAGGGAACGACTTGAAGTTGTAACGAGCCTTGAGGACCGAGTCCATGCGGGCACGTCCCAGCAGCTCGAGATCGGCACGCGACTCGCGGAAGATGCGACCGGCCACGGAATCGTAGGAGGGCAGCACCGAATCCTGCATCCAGGAATCCAAGCGCAACGCATAGCGTTCCTTGAGGAAGCCGGCTGGCATGACAGCCAAACGGGCGGCATCGCGATTGACCCCCTGGGCGGAATCCTCGATCCTGCCGGCGGGGAACAGCTTCGCATTGTCCTTCCAGGCAGTCTTCATGGCCGAGTCGCTCAGGAAGAACGCAGCGGCATCCCTGGACTTGCGCCAGGCCTGTGACCAGTAGACGGATTCGTTGTCGCGCAGGACCGCTTGGACGCTCGGGCGGGCAAGCAATCCCGATTCGGCGGCGGCACGGGCCGTGACCTTCCAGCGCAGCATGAAATCAAGCACGCGCTCGAAAGGGAACTGCCGCTTCATCTGGGCCGGCACTTCCTCGGCGATGAAGTCGACATCGGCCTTGGTGTAGAGCACGCCGCGATCCCAGCGAGCAACCACGGCGGCGGCGGGAGGCGTCCAGGGATTCTCGGCCAGGTACTGGGAACGCACGTCCTCAACCACTTGGTCGAAGGGCTTGACGGTTGCGGAATCGCGCTTCTCGTACCAGAAGGCGTACCAAAGGCTGTCACCATGCACGAGCCCGACGACACCGGGCTTGGCGGTATCGAGAGCCGTGAACAGCTCGGGCATCATGCCCACGCCATAGGGAAGCGCGAAGTTGCGCTTCACGCGACCAAGCTCTCCCTTGGGTGCAATCGGAGCGCCCACCGGGAACTTGGCGGAAAGCGCCTGGAAGGCTTCCTTGGTGGCCGGCTTCTTCTTGCCCAGAACGGCAGCCTTGAGCGCGGTGCTGTCCTTGGCACCAAGAGCCGAAAGGACATACAGCGGAGTGTTGGTCCAACGGTCGCGGTTCTTCTTGTAGAAGGCCTCCAAGGTATCCTTGGAAACCGCCGGACGCTCGGCCTTGGTCAGTTCCACCTTGAAGTCACTGCGCAACTGATCAGCCAGACCACTCATGGCGCGCTGGGTCTTGCTTCCCAGGACCATCTGCTCGAGGCGCGGCTTGGCGCTGTCCAAGGGCAACATCGAAGAGTCGGCGCGGCGGAACATGATCGAGGAGGCCTTGTACAAGGAGTCGTATTTGACTCCGACCAGCGCCATCTTCCGAGCGGCATGCACGCGGGCGGTATCCTGCGCCAGCTTGCGCAGGGCGGTGTCCTTGGCGATCACGGAATCCACCTGGCGATCCGTGTAGCCGAACTGGCCTTGGACGATCTCCTGCGAATAGCGGTCGGCCAGGATGCGCTCACGGATCGAGGCCCAACGGCGCTGCTGGAGGGAATCCCTCGTCAAGCCGGCATCCACTGCCGCCTGGGATTCCAACGAATAGCGCACGTACTCGTCCCAGAATGTCAAGGTCTGGGCGCCTGCACCGGTCGCAGGCACATTCGCCTGGCGAGCGGCATTCTCGAAGCGCGCCGCAACCAGGGTATCCCGCCCGGAAAATGCCAGCACATTGGAGGACGGAGCAGCGTCCACGGACGTCGGAGGCAGCGGTGCAGGCTTCGACCCGCAACCGGAAAGCGAAAGGATGGCAGCGCCGGCAAGAACAGCGGCTTGGCCTGCGCCAGCATTAGTCAATCTCATCAGCATGGCTCCTGTCAATTGGGAAAAGGCACAATCTAGGATTCCGTCTTCCTATGGACTGCTCAACTCAAGGCGACTTGAGCATCTTCCAGGGAATCGTGGATCTCGAGCAACGTGTTGGCCCCGATGATCTCCATGATCTCATAGACCGACATGTTCACGTGCACCAGCCGGAAGGCGCCGCCACGATCGCGGAAGATCCGCGTGAAATGCAGCAGGATCCCTAGGCCGGTGCTGTTCACGTAGCGCAGGTTTTCACAGTCCAGAAGCAGGAAATTCACACCCTCGTCCATGATCGCCGTGACCTGGGAAAGCATGAGTTCGACCGAGGAACCGTCCAGCTCCCCGTCCAACGCAAGAATCCGGGCCTTGGGGGCCCCCGGGATTTCCTGGACTTGCAGCTCTAGACTCCGACTCATGTGCATCTGGAAGATAAGACCCGAATCCGAATTCTTCAGTGGATTTTCAATGCAAGCATGGTTCTATCGTCCAGCGGCAGGTGCGGCCCCACGAATTCCCCAAGCTCCGCGAACAGATTGGAGAGCATTTCCGCAGCATCTTCGTGCGCATGACGCGCGATGCTGGCCTCCAGGCGCTCCAGACCGTACTCGCCCCCTTGGGGATCACGCGCTTCCGTCACCCCATCCGTGTAGAGCACCAGGACATCGCCTGGTGTCAGTTGCAGCTCGTGCTCCGCCCATTCCCCCTTGGAATCGCGCCGCAACCCTAGGGCAAGCCCTCCGGTCTTGATCCGTCGCACCGCACCTTCCATGGCCGACCAGACCAACAGATGCTCGTGCCCCGCCCCGCACCAGAGGAAGGTGCGGCTGGCAGCGTTCCAGCGCAGGCACAGGAAGCTCACATAGGTCATCGGATCGAGCTGCGGCCAGAGCCTGGCATTGAGCTGGTCGACCAACCACCCGGGCGAGGTCTGCGGCTGGGAATCCAGGAGCACATGCAGGATGGTCCGGGTGATCAGCATGATCATGCCGGCCGGCAGTCCCTTGCCCGACACGTCCCCCACCACCGCGATCATCTGGTCGTTGCCCAGCGGAATGAAGTCGTAGTAGTCTCCCCCGACCTCCCGAGCCGCATCCATCCGAGCCGCCACCTGGAGATTGCGCACCTGCACCTGGTCGCCCGGCAACAAGGAACGCTGGAGCCGCGAGGCGATCTCGAACTCGCGCACCAGGCGGGTCTGCTCGACCATGCGATTGTAGACCTGGTCGTAGTGAAGGCTGAAGGCCGCCTGCTGGGAAAGGAACTCCAGCAAGCCCATCTCCTCGACATCCAACACCGCCCCTTCGGGCAGGCTCAGGACCAGCAGGCCGATCGGACTACCCTGGGCGCGGATCACCGCGCACACCAGCCCCGGCACGCCCCATTGCTCCAGCACCAAGGCATCGACCCGCACATCCGCACGACATTGAATCACCCGATCCCCGGAGGAGGCCAAGCGGGAAAGCAGCAGCTGCGCCAGGATCTGGCTCTGGGCGTCCTGCGCGAGCGCCGCCAGGCGCCCTTGGGAGCCGGCACAGGCCAACCGGCGGGAAAGCGTCCGCTGACGCGTATTCTCCTCCCGGTAATGGAAGATCGCTCCGCCGTCGGCGCGGATCGCCGACTGCGCGAACTCAAGCAGGGTCTCCATCCGCTCGCCCGAAAGTCCCCCTTCGTCCGTCGACACTCCCGAGGCCAAGGCCTGTGCCAGGCTCTGCGGACGCGTCTCTTCGTGATGCTCGCGCAGCCGGCGCCGTTCATCCTCGCGCAGGACCTGGCGCACATCGGCCTGGAAGGCCCACAGCAACGCGAACTCACCCACGACCTGCAGCCAGAGATGCTCCTCGCCACCGGCGATGCAGAAGGCCGCCGCCGCCACGGGAATGCCCGACCACAGGCTCCGCGCAAACAAGGCGGAGCTTGCCAGACCAAAGGCCGCCAGGATCGTCGCGGCCCGCGCCCCGTCTCCCCAACCGCTCAGACCCAGCGCCAGTACCAGGAATCCACCCAGGACCGCCCCCCAGCGCAAGCGCCGACGGACCGCGCCCACCGGCTGCAGGAACGACTCGGCCAAGGTCAGGGAAAGTCCCATGAGCGCGACGTTGCGCAGCAGCGTCGCCGAAGGATCCAGGAGCCGGTAGTTGCTGCCGAGCATCTCCCCCACCGACAGGCAAAGGACAAGGGCGACCTGGACCAGCCGGTATCGACGACGGCGGCGCTCGAAGTCCAGCGCCAGGATCGGCAGCGGAAGGCACCAGAAGGCGATGGCAAGCGTCGACCAGAGTTCGTTCCAGTTCATGGGGATCTCCTGGCCAAGCCGTAGACGAAGGCGATCACTTCGGCGACGGCCTCGTAAAGTTCGGGGGGAATCGCGCTGCCAGCCTGCATCTGGCACAGCGCTGCCGCCAATTGGGCATCTTCGTGGACCGGCACGGCATGTTCCCGCGCCTGCTCCAGGATCTTCTCGGCCAAAGCGCCTCGCCCCGATCCGAGCAGGACCGGAGCCGCATCCACCCCTTGGCGGAAGCGCAGGGCCGCAGCGATCTGCCTGCGCATGTCCGGAGAGTGCCTCGGGGAATCCATCGGCCTTCAATCTAATCTGAGACGCAGCCCCAGGGCTCGGGTTTCCCGGCCGCTAGTACTCGTTGAGGGTCTGGGGACGCACGCCGATCGCGGAGGCGCGGAAAGTCCCGCCGTGCCCGGGAATGATCTCGATGGTATCGGAGAGGCCTCGCAGACGCACCAGCGAATTGCGCAGCGCCTCGTCCGAGCCGCCCCACAGGTCGGTCCGGCCCACGCCATGCGCGAATGCCACGTCGCCGCAGAACAGCACGCCCGGATCACAAGCCAGGAATCCGCAGGAGCCCGGGCTGTGCCCTGGCAGGTGCAGGACCGAAAGCTTCTCCTTGCCGACCTCGACGGTCCCGCCCTCCTCGAGCATCAGGTCGGGTTCGGGCAGGCTGAAGGGGGGCATCCCGAAGTGATTGCACTGGCCTTCCATGCCTTCCCACAGCGGCAGGTCCAGAGGATGGATGTACAGATCGGCTTGGGTCAGTTCCTTCAGCAGCGGGACCGCGGCCGCGTGATCGAAGTGGGCATGGGTCAGGGCGATGCCCCGGATCGCGACGCCGTGCTCGAGAGCCATGTCGAGGATCTCCTCGGGCTCGCCGGCCGGATCGATCAACACGCCTTCACGGGTGCGCGTGCACCACACCAATGCCGTATTGGTCCCGAGAAGTCCCGAAGGAAAGACCAGGTGTTCAAGGCTCATGCTATCGTCTCCAGCTGCGGCCCTTCCGGCCGTATCGTCACGCGGGTTCGCATCTTGCACCAATCTCCATTGTTCACGTAGGTTCGACCGCCTTGCCCCGAAAGATAGGGGCGATGCGTATGTCCGTGAACCACTCCAGCCAGGTCCAGGAGCTCCATCCAACGAAAGGCTTCCGCCTCGTATTCGGCCAAGTTGGGGGCCGGTCCCGGCTGCAATTGACGGGACGCCTTGCCGGTGCGCAGGGCAAGCCCCATCGCCAGATCCGGAGGCAGCAGACGTCGCCAAGCCCATTGCGAAAGCCGATGACGAAGCACCCGACGTACCGCCCGATCGGAGCGGTCCGAAGGCGCCATTCCGTCCCCATGCAGGAACAGCCATCGCAAGCCCCCGACCTCGAGGCAGAGTCCATCCTCCAGCACGCGGATGCCGTGCCCTTCGATTGCCGCACCGATCCCGAAGTCATGGTTGCCACGGATCATCCAGACCCGGCAACGCCGGGAAAGCAACTCGAGACAGCTCAACAACCGATAGCCCAGGTGCGGACGCACATGGGTCCACTCGTACCAGAACTCGAAGACGTCCCCCCCCAGGATCACGTCCTCGACCTCCTGCCCAAGGGACTCGAGCATGGCGCAAAGCGTCGCCTCGCGTCCCGGATCGCCCCAACCTGCCCCCAGGTGGACATCCGAAACGTATACGGCTCCTCGACTGGGCAGCGCCGCACGCACCGCCCCCCTGATCCATCCTGGCACCCATTCTTCTCCGGACATCGGCTGACAGGATAGCATTCCTGAACGCAAGCCACGGGAGCTTTGGCCAAATGCTCGGATCAAGCGCCGCGCCCTTCCCGACCTAAGTCCCTGCAAAAACGCATTTGCACGGAATCCGCGTGCCCCGCCGGGAGGAACTGTCTAATTTCTGCCCACAACGTTTTCGACAGGAGTTGTCATGTTCAGATCATTGCTGATCGCAGGGGCCGTTCTGGCCGGCGGAGCCCAAGCGGCATCCCAATATGCACTGGGCATCAACCTGGGTGGCGCCAGCGGCTCGGGCGGCTCGTCGGGCTTTTCCGGCCTCAACTTTCGCCTGGGGCAGGACGAGTCGCTGGATCTGATCGGCGCCTGGAATCCCGGCACCCTGATCATCAACGGCAACTACCTCCACCACGCATCCCCCATCCTGCGCCAGATCCCCATCAAGGGCATCGTCCCCTACGTGGGCATCGGCGTGGGCCTGTGGATGAACGACAATTCCGGCGCCTGGGTCCAGGTCCCGCTGGGAATCGACTTCCGCTTCAGCGTTCCCGTGGAGGCAGGCCTCTACATCGCTCCGGGCATCGACCTGATTCCCAGCACCAGCATGAACATGCACTTCGGCATCGGCATCAGGTACTGGCTTTGAGCCTGACGACGATCCAGCAGAAGGGAAATCTGTTCGAACTGGGATTCGCCTTCGGGGTGATCCCTCTGGTGGTCAGCACAATGGACGCCCGCCCCCTGATGCTGGGCGGCAGGATCCTGCTCTGGTCTGCGCTGTTCCTGCTCCTGAGCCTGCACGCGCAGCGCGATGGCGGAAAGCTCCGCCAGATCCTGCAGGAGAACCGCAAGCGCGGTACCTTGCCGGCACTGGCCCTGCTCCTGGGCCTGGGCAGCCTGCTCCAGTTCGGCCTGGGACGCTTCGGCCTGTGGCAAACGCCACCCCAGTTGGCATCCGCCGGCCCTTGGGCAAGTCTGCTCCTGCTGGTGATCGCCACCGTCACGACTGCGGTTCCCATGGAGGTCCTGCTGCGGGCATACCTGCCGCGGCGCTTCCCCACCCTGCGCCCCGCCCTCCTGGGAGCTTTGCTCACGCCTTGGTTCTACCTGTGCACCTGGAATGTACAGACCGTGAGCCTGGCCTTGGCGGGAGGCGCGATCCTGGCCATCCTTTCCCGCACCAAGCTTCCGTTCTGGATGCTTCCCGTGCTCCACGGCCTGGGCGCCTGGGCCGTGCAGTTTGTCCATCTGCCCTGATACCCCCCTATCCCTGGGCTTTTTTTTGATCCCCGGAGATTTTTTCTTCGGGGATTTGCTTTTTCAGAAATTCCATGATATGTTACCGGTAACATGAAACCGGTCAAGAATCCCAAGCCATCCTCAGAGTACCAGAAAGCCTTTCGGGAACGCATGTCCCGGCTGGGCCTTGTACGAAAGGACGCTTGGATCCTTCCGTGCCATGCTCTTGTCCTGGGGCGCGTCGTCAAGGCGCTCCAACATCCGGAAGCCCGCATTCACATAGAGGAAGGACATAAGACGATGGAGCAGAGAATCACGAATGCCCAGACGCTCTGCAGCGTCTTGCAGGAACAGTTCAACACATCCATGGTGGAGGTCTCCCTGATCGAGGGCGTCGATCCCGCCGTGTTGTGCACGATGAAGGACCACGGGGAACTTCCCATCGTGGTCGGCATCGCCGGAGACGTCATCATCGCCCAAGCGACTCTTTGGCCCGAGAGCCTGGTCAAGGACCTGACAGGCTTCAATCGCGAGGTGATGCTGGCCGAGAAGCTGTTCGGACTGGCAAACATCTCCTTGGAGCAGATGGATGAAGAGGTCTGGTACGTGGCCTACGGCGCCCTGCGCAGCCAGTCCAGCCCCGAGGACATCGCCTACGAGATCGAGGCGCTGGCCCACAGCGTCCTCGACATCGCCCAGACTTTCCAGAACCACTTGAAGAACTGAAGGAGCCGACCATGGGAATCATCTCGAAGATCTGGACCGCCGTACGCGGCCACGCCACCGAAGCCGGTCAGGTCGTGGTGGACGCCAACGCCCTCACCATCCTGGACCAGGAGATGCGCGATGCCGACAGCGAGATCCGCAAGTCCAAGGACAACCTCGCGCAGGTCATGGCCAAGCGCAAGGTGGCAAGCGACAACCTCGCTTCCAAGAAGGTCAAGCTGACCGAGTACGTCGGGTACGTGGAAGCCGCGCTGGCCAAGAACGACGAGGCCCTTGCCACCGAGATCGCCGGCAAGATCGCCGAGCACGAGGCGCAGGTCGCCACCGAAGAAGGCCTGATCGCCGAATACGACACCAGCATCGCCAGCATCCGCAAGTCCATCACCGAAGCCGAGGACCGCCTCAAGCGCATGAAGGTGAAGGTCGACGTCGTGAAGGCCCGCGAGCATGTCATCAAGGCATCCCAAGTCGCGGCCTCGGCCAACGCAGGCGCCAACTCAAAGGTCGCCGGGGCACTCGAGAGCCTCGAACGTCTCCAGGCGAGCCAGGCCGAGCGCCAGGCCCGCATCGAGTCTGCCAATGAGCTGGCAAAGGACGGCACCGACCAGGGCCTCGAGGAGAAGCTGCGCGCCGCCGGGATCAAGCCGGGAGGCGCCAGTGCCCAGGACGTGCTGGCCCGCTTCCGCAAGCCCACGACCTGAGAAGGCGGATGTAAACTTTGGGGCCGGCACGGAGATTCCTGCCGGCCCTTTCCTTAGGAGACCCCGATGTTCGAACGACTCTTCGGCAAGAAGCCCCAGACTCCCCCGCCCTCCCGCCACGGCACCCTTCCCGCCCCGCTGGGGCTGCACCTAGGGGCAGCCGTGCGCCTGGACTCCATCCTTTCCAAGGTCCTGGGCGACGGACGCTTCGTACTCGAGCTCCCCGAGCCCGGCACGCCGCTCCTGGTCCAGGCCCAAGGCACCGTCGATCTGGGCGAGGGCGTGAAGCTGCACCGATTCTACCTGGACGACGACTGGTGGCTGCAGGTCAAGGTTTCCGGAGCCGGCGGCGAGGAAGGCGAAGGCCACGACGAGATCCTGCTGTTCGGGTTCGGCGACGTGCTCAACCCCTCGACCCAGGCCCAGTTCGAGGAGATCGCCGCAACCATCGGACTCCCGCACTTCGAGTACGCGGACAAGTCGTACGCACGCCAGTGGGGTGTCGGATCGAGCCAGTCCGCGACCACCGACTACGAGGAGCGCGTGTACCCCAAGGACGACAGCTCCTACGAGACCCGTCACCAGGACATGCTCTATGCGCGGGAAGTCACTGGTACAAGCCGCGAGGAATTGCTACTGGTTTCGGTGGAAACGGACGAGAACGGTTCCGTCTCCGTCGTGCATTCGGTCGGCATGCGCCTGGAACGCACCGATCTCGAGATCACCTGAACCCCAACAGAGTCACCCGCATGGACCTCATCATCGAACTGATCGCACCCCTTCCCCATTTCCTGGCCTACCTCGGCACGGCCTTCGGATTGACGGCCCTGTACGCCGTCGTGTACACCGCCGTCACCCCGCAAGCCGAATGGACCCTGCTGCGCCAGGGCAACGTCTCAGCGGCCCTGGCCTTCGGCGGCAGCCTGCTGGGCTTCGTGCTTCCGCTGGCTTCGGCGATCTCCCATTCCGTCTCCATCCCCGACTGCGTCGTGTGGGGGCTGGTCGCCCTGGTCATCCAGATCGCCGCCTTCTTCGGACTGCGGGCGTTCCTGCGCAACCTGCCTCGCGACATCGAGGAAGACCGTCGCGGCGTCGCGACCTTCGCCGCCCTGTTCTTCCTTTCCGTCGGCGTGCTCAATGCCGCCTGCATGACCTGGTAACGGACATGAAGCGCAGCCGCACCCTCAAGCTGACCCTGATGAGCGCCGCGCCGCTGGCGCTCTCCGCCTGCAGCTCGCGCGGCCCGGAGAACCTCGTCTACGAGACCCTTTCCGAGTGCTACAGCGACACCCGCGTCTCGCACATCGAATGCGACAACGCATACAACCGCGCCCTGTCCGAGCATACCCGTTCCGCGGCACGTTTCATGACCCTGGAAGCCTGCCAGGAGCGCTTCGGCCTGGGCCGCTGCGATCAGCTGACCGATGCCGGGACGGCCTACTTCTCGCCCCGCATGTCCGGTTTCATGGTCGGTCGCTACATGCCTCCGGCCACCAACTGGTACGGCCATTCCTATGGCCACAGCATGATCATCGTGACTGGCGACTGGAACCCGCGCCCGCTCTACCGCACCTCCAGCGACTGGAACACCGGCGGCTGGAGCACCGGCGACGGGCATGGCTGGAGCGGCAGCAAGTCCGCCACAAAGAGCTCCATCTCGACGTCCTCCCTGGGACGCGGCGGATTCGGGGGATCGTCCTCGGCCCGTGGCGGCTGGGGCGGATGAAGAGGCGCCCTTGCGCACCTCGGCATGACTGGAAGGAGACCGCACGCAAGTGCGGTTTCCGTTTCCACACCATCGACGGCGATCCGTACTGGGACGAGAGCATCTGCTACCAGTTCTCGCTGCGCGAGATCGAGGACGACATCGAGGACCCGACCCAGGAGCTCCACGGCCTGTGCCTGGACCTGGTCGACGAGGTCTGCCAGAGCCAGGAGCTGCTCGAGCGCCTGGCCATCCCGCCGGCCCATCGCGATCTGGTGCGCGACTCCTGGAGGGCCCGCGAGCCGCACCTGTACGGGCGCATGGACTTCTCCTACGACGGACACGGCCCCGCCAAGCTCTACGAGCTCAACTACGACACCCCCACGGCGCTCTACGAATCGGCCTTCTTCCAGTGGATGTGGATGGAGGAGATGGTCGGACGCCGCGAACTGCCCGCCCACGCCGACCAGTACAACCGCATCCAAGAAGACCTGATCGACGTCTTCCGCTTCCTGCGCAAGCGCCTGGAATGGACCGATGCGCCCGAGTCCCCGGCCTTCGTCTTCACCGCCGTGGACGAGTCCGACGAGGACCGCGGCACCGTGCAGTACCTCCAGGACCTGGCCAACCAGGCCGGGTTCCGCACCCGCTACCTGCCGCTGGACGGCATCGGGGTCGATGCCCTGGGGCGTTTCACCGACCTCCAGGACGAGGTGATCCAGGCCTGCTTCAAGCTCTACCCCTGGGAAGACGCCTTCGGGGACGAGTACGCGAAGTTCCTCAGGAAATCGCCCACACTCTTCCTGGAGCCCCCCTGGAAGGCCATCCTCTCCAACAAGGGCATCCTCCCGCTGCTCTGGGAGCGCCATTCGGGCCATCCCAACCTCCTGCCCTCGCGCTTCGATCCAGACCCGACGGGAACGCTGGACAACGGCTGGGTGCGCAAGCCCTTTTTCTCCAGAGAAGGCGCCAACGTCCACATCTCCACCACCACGGGACACGAGATGAACGTGGCCGGCCCCTACGAAGGCGGGCCGTGCATCCTGCAGGAATACCATCCGCTGCCCAGTTTCGACGGACGCTACGCCGTGATCGGCAGCTGGGTGATCGCAGACCGCGCCTCGGGACTGGGCGTGCGGGAAGACGATACGCTCGTGACCCGCGACACCTCGCGCTTCGTCCCCCACGTGATCCTGTAGACCTCCCGACCGACCACCGGGGGATGCATCGTATCTTTTCGTCTGCACTCCCTTTCGAACCCATCGATCGCACCAAGCCATCCATGCCCAAGAACGACATCCCCAACGAGCTCCGCTACACGGCCACCCACGAATGGATTCGCGGCGCTGGAGACGAGCTGTCCTTGGGAGTCACCCCGTTCTTCCGCGATGACCTCGCGTGCGTCCTGGCTGTCGAACTGCCCGAGATCGGACGCAAGGTGGAGGCCGGGGAAAGCCTGGCCTTGATCGAGACCGCCAAGACCGCCACCGACGTGTACGCACCGTGTGCCGGGACGGTCCTGGCCGTGAACCACGCCTTGGAACGCGATCCGAGCCTCCTGCACCGCGATCCTTGGCAAACCTGGATCGCCTCGATCCGCCTCGAAGGCATTTTGCCGAACAACGCGCTCCTCGACGCAACGAGATACCGCGAGCATCTGGCATGAACTCCAACCCAACACCCAAGGAGCCCTGAATGTCTCTCTCCCCCGCAGACGAGACCTGGCTGGCCGGTCGGGGCATCGCCGCCGGCGAAGCCAAGCGCCAGCTTGAACTTTTGACCCGAGGCGCCACACCTCCGGTGCTGTCGCGCGCCGCCCGCCTTGCGGACGGCATCAGTCCACTGCCAGAAGAGCAACGCAACCGATGGGCCCGGCTGTTCCGTTCCCATACCAGTGACGTCGGATTCTTCGTCCCCGCCTCGGGGGCCGCCTCCCGCATGTTCGCGGGGCTCAAGTCCCTGCTGGAGACCCCAGAGACCTTGGCGCAGGATGCCAAGGTCCGCGCCCTGCTCGGATGCCCCGCCGTGGCCCGAAGCCTCGAACCCAACCGCCCCGCCGACACGGCTTCCGCCGTCCGGACGCTGCTCTCCCCAAGCCCCGAAGGCCTGGACTGGCCGAGCCTTCCCAAGGCGCTCTTGCCCTTCCATCTCGACGGCGCGGGCAAGGTCCGGACGGCCATCGAAGCCCAGATGCAGGAGTCCTGCGCCCTGCTGGGACCTGGTGGCCAAGGCACGCTCCACTGCAGCCTCAGCCCGGAGCACCTCGATCGCGAGAGCCGGATCCGCGAGCAGGCCCGCGCCTTCGCAAGCGCCGCCAGCTGCAAGCTCGGGTTCATGGCCACGGAGCAGGACCCTTCGACCGACACGCTGGCCGTGGACGGAAGCGGCATCGTCGCCCGCGATGGACAAGGAAATCCCCTGCTGCGCGCCGGAGGCCACGGGAGCCTGCTCAAGAACCTCGCCCGCACGCCCGGCGAGGTCGTGCTGGTCAAGAACATCGACAACATCCAGCCCGACTGGCGCCAGGAGCTGGTGCTTCCCTGGCGGCAAGCCTTGGCCGGGATCGCCCTGGAGCTGCGCCGCCTGGGCGATGCCCTCCTGACAAGCGCGGCAGGCTCGAGCGACGAGAAGGAAAAGGCGGAAGCCTTCGCGTCCCTCCTTGCTGACCTCGCCCGCCCGGAACCCGTCGACATCGCGGCGCTGCGCCCCCTGGCCGACCGACCGGTCCGCGCCTGCGGCATGGTCAGGAACGACGGCGCCCCCGGAGGCGGTCCCTTCTGGGTGGAAGGCAAGGGCCTGCAGATCGTGGAGCAGAGCGAGGTCGCAAGCGACCTGGCCCAGCAGGAGCTGCTGAAGGGATCGACCCATTTCAACCCGGTCGAGATGGCCTGCTGCCTGCGCCGCCCCGACGGGAGCCTCCATGACCTCGAGACCTTCCGCGACCCTTCCCGCGCCTTTCTGGCCTGCAAACCGGGCCCCAAGGGAGGTACCTTGACGGTCCTGGAACATCCGGGCCTGTGGAACGGCTCCATGGGCAAGTGGCTGACGGTCTTCGTGGAGATTCCTCCCGACACCTTCCTGCCAGCCAAGACCGTCTTCGACCTGGCCCATCCGTGGCGCCAGAAGCCATAAGGGAATCGATGTGATCGTACTGGGGATCGAGACGTCCTGCGACGAGACCGCCTGCGGGATCGTCCGGGACTGGGAAGTGCTGGCCAACGTCCTGCGGACCCAGGAGGTCCACGAGACCTTCGGGGGCGTGGTCCCCGAGATCGCCTCACGCGAACACCTGCGCCTGCTGCCGGGCATCGTGCGCTCGGCCCTGGAGGAGGCGAACCTCTCCCTCGAACAGGTCGATGCCATCACCTTCACCCGCGGCCCCGGACTTGCCGGACCGCTCCTGGTGGGCAGCGCCTTCGCCCGGACCATGGCCCTCGAGGCCGGCATCCCGGTGTACGGAGCCAACCATCTGGAAGGGCATCTCGCGGCCGTGCGCCTGAACCACCGCATCGAGCCGCCCTTCGTCTGCCTGACCGTCTCGGGCGGGCACACCGAGCTTGCTTTGGTCGAGCCGGGCCCCCGCTTCACCCTGCTGGGCGAGACCCGCGACGACGCCGCCGGTGAGGCCTTCGACAAGTGCGGAAAGCTCCTGGGCCTGGGCTACCCCGCCGGTCCCCTCGTCTCCCGCCTGGCCGCCGAGGGCGACCGCAAGGCCTTCGACCTCCCCCGCGCCATGCCCGGCGACCACCTGGACTTCAGCTTCTCGGGACTCAAGACCGCGGTGTTGCGCCTCTCCAAGGAACTGGGTCCCGAGGCAGTCCAAGCCCGCATGAAGGACCTCTGCGCAAGCCTGGAGGAGGCCATCGTGGATGCCCTGTGCCGCAAGGTGGTGCTGGCCCTGGAGAAGACCGATATGCCAGGAGTGGCCGTGTGCGGAGGCGTGAGCGCCAATCCCCGCCTGCGACAGAAGCTGTCCGAACTGGGCGCAAAGCACGGCTTCTGGACCGCATTTCCCTCCCCCTCGCTCTCGACCGACAATGGCGCCATGATCGCGGCCGCCGCCCTGTGGCGCCTGGAGACCGGCAGCACGGCCTCGATGGGTCTGGAGATGGAGCCGGGACTGCCGCTGGAGACCCCCCGCGCTCCGGAAAATCCCGATGCTTGAGCGACCAGCCGGAAGCCGGAACCGAGCGTATCTTGTGCCGGTGCCTGCAAGGAGCTGCCCATGATCGACTTCGTCCGCGGAACCGTCGCCTACGCCAGCGAGTCCCGCATCGTCTTGGACGTCCACGGCATGGGCATGGGGGTGGATGTCCCCGCCTCGGTGGCCGCCAAGGCCGTGCCGGGCCAGGAGATGCTCCTGCACACGGAGCTTCTGGTGCGCGAGGATGCCCTGCAGCTGGTGGGTTTTGCCACCGTGCAGCAGCGTCAGCTCTTCCGCAGCCTCACCAGCGTCTCGGGAATCGGCCCCAAGGTTGCGCTCAAGGCGCTGGGAAGCATCGAGCCCGAGGAACTGGCTGGAGCCATTGTTCATGGGGACGTGACCCGACTCACCCGCCTGCCTGGGATCGGCAAGAAGACCGCCCAGGTCCTGGTGGCCACCCTGGCCGACTCGATGGCCAAGCTGCGCCCTTCGCTTGGCAGCGCGACCGCTTCACCGGCAAGTGCCCCCCTGGCCCGCACCACCGCCGTGGACGACGCCCTGCTTGCCCTGATGGCGCTGGGCATGGACGAGACGCGCGCACGCCTTGCCCTTTCCCGGGCCGTCGATGCACTGGGAACCGAAGCCGCGACGGCGAACCTGGTCACTTTGGCCCTGCGCCAGCCGTAACGATCACCCCCCTATTTTGTACTCTTGATATCCGTTAACCAAGGAGCAGGAATGATCCGAAAGATTGCGATTCTGGCCATGACACTGGCGATGGGAGCCGTGGCATCCGAAAAGACCTTCACTCCGGACTTCTCGGCCGTGGACTCCATCCACGCCACGTTCAAGACCCAGTACGGCACCATGATCTTTCGCCTGGAGCCCCGCAAGGCCCCGGTGACGGTCGCCAACTTCATGGAACTTGCCAAGAAGAAGTTCTACGACGGCCTCAAGTTCCATCGCGTCATCCCCGGCTTCATGGTCCAGGGCGGCGACCCCGCCGGCAACGGCACGGGCGGTCCCGGCTACACCATCAAGGACGAGTTCTCCGACCTCCAGCACGTGCCGGGCGCCCTGTCGATGGCCAACGCAGGCCCCAACACCGGCGGTTCGCAGTTTTTCATCTGCCAGACCGCACAGGCCCACCTCAACGGCAAGCATTCTGTCTTCGGACAGCTGATCTCGGGCTGGGACGTCTCCTGCCTGATCGAGGCCAACGACCTGATCCAGGAAGTCACCATCCAGGAATTCAAGAAGCACTGACGATGCGTTCTTCCTTGGGCATGCTCGTAGGGCTTGGCCTCTGTTCCGCAACGGGATGGAGTCGGCCCCTGGAGTGTTCCCAGGAAAACCCCAACTTCGGCACCGTCACCAAGGGTCAAGAACAGAACCTGCGCCTGACCTGCCGAAATGCGGGGCGCACGCCCCTGCAGCTTGAGATTCCCGGCTCCAGTTGCGCCTGCCTCCAGGCCACCTTGAACAAGGAGCGCCTGGCACCGGGCGAGACGGTCGATGTCCGGTTGAGACTCGTCACCGACGACCTGGGCGGAAAATCCCAGTTCTACGTGGCCATTCCCCTGCACGGAGCGATGGAAGGGGCCAAGATCCTGCCTACCACCGTGAACGTGATCTCGCGGGTCGTGGCGATCCCCGAGTTCGTGGACCTGGGCAATGTCCGACAGAACACCACACGGCAGGTCATGATCCTGGACACGACCGGATCGCCGCTGGAGCTGCGCCACAGCCGCGTCCGCAACGGCAGTGTCCAGATCCGCATCCAGTCCACCCAGTTCCTGCAGCGCTCCGGTCGCTGGCAAGCCGTCTCCTCCCGAGGAGCCGTCCAAGGCTACGTATTGGAGATCCAGTCCAGGCCCGGTACGTCCCAGGCGGTCTCCGATGAAGTCGAGCTGGAATTCGAAAACTCTCCGCAGCGCACCTTGCGCCTGCGCGTCACAGGATACTCCCCATGAAAAAGATCATGCTGCGCATGGCGCTCATCGGCCTGGCGGCCTTCGGCACCGCCTTGGCCGTCAACGCCCTGCGACCCGAGGGTTCCATACCGGTCGTCCGCCCGTCCCAGGCGGAGCTTGCCATGAAGGCCGGCATCACGCCCCTTCATCTCGACACGGCCAAGCTCTTCCACAACGACACCAACATCCTGTTCGTGGATGCCCGCCCCGCCTCGGTCTTCAAGCGCGGCCACATCCCCCGCTCGGTGAGCCTGCCAGAAGAGGACTTCGACACCCTCTTCGCCGCCTTCGCCGTCAAGGTCCCCAAGGACCGCCCCCTGGTCGTCTACTGCGACGGCATCGAATGCCGGGCAAGCGAGATGCTTTCGAAGATGCTCAAGGAGAAGGGTTACAAATACATCCACTGCTTCTTCGGCGGCTGGATCGAATGGCGCGACGCCAAACTGGAGATCGAGAAGTGAAATCCCTGCTTCGCCACCCCGTCGTCCTGCTCCTGCTGCGCGTCTTCACCGGCGGCATCTTCGTCTATGCCCCGCTGGACAAGATCATCCATGCTCAAGGCTTCGCCGACTCGGTCTGGAACTACCACATGCTCCCGCAGGTTCTCATCAACCTGTGGGCCTTGTGGCTGCCGTTCCTGGAACTCTTCGCCGGCATCCTGATCCTCCTGGGCATCTGGAGCATCGAAGCCACCGTGATCGTGAACCTGCTCTACGTGGCCTTCCTGATCGCGATCGGGCAAGGGCTGGCCCGAGGCATCAACTTCGAATGCGGCTGCTTCAGCCAAGGCGGCAAGGGCGCCGCCGCCAGCTGGAACACCATTCTGCGCGACGTCTGGTTCTTCGCCATGGCCCTGTGGCTGCTATGGGCCCAACGGCGCCAGAACTCCTTGAGCCTGCTGCGCGAGATCCAACACCCGGAGAGCCTCAAGGGCTGAGTTTCCGGCAAGAGCGCTCCCCCCTCGGCACCACCCAACCCCGGTGGTGCTTTTTTTGTCTAAATATTGACATTTTCATCCAGTGCCATTGGCACTTTGAATTGTCAAATGCTGTCAGACAATTGCCACTTGCTGTCAAAGACATTGCGCTTTTATTCCCATCGTCGATTCCTGCACGTTTGGCACGCATTTTCCTTAAGGATGCCACAGTCAGCCACTTCCACTCGTCTTACACAAGGAGCCAAAATGATCAGCTTCCGGATGCTACCCACCGCCCTCGTGCGGGCCGGCTTGATGGCAGGAATGCTCGCGTTCGCGGGCACTGCCCAAGCCGCCGACACCACCAAGGTTGATTCGGCCAAGGTCACCACCGTGGACACCGCCAAGAAGGCCGCAGCCACTCCAGCCGCCACCGTCACCGACACCGCGCTCCTGCACCGTGTCGCCGCCCTCGAAGCCTACATCGGCAACGGCGACCCGACCAAGACTGCCGCGGCACCTGCCATCGGCGTCGCGGGCCCCGGCCACAACGGCTTCATGATGATCTGCGCCGCCCTGGTGCTCTTCATGACCCTCCCGGGCCTTGCGCTGTTCTACGGCGGCCTGGTGCGCACCAAGAACATCCTCTCGGTCCTGGCCCAGTGCATGGGCATCGCCGGCCTGGTCACCCTGCTGTGGTGGGCCTTCGGCTACTCCATCGTCTTCGATGCGGGCAGCCCGATCCTGGGCGGCTTGGGGAAGGCCTTCCTGAAGGGTGTGGGAGCGGCTCCCAACACCAACTACGCCTACTGGGTGAGCGAGAACGTGTTCAGCATGTACCAGCTGATGTTCGCCATCATCACTCCGGGCCTGATCATCGGTGCCATCGCCGAACGCATGAAGTTCTCGGCCCTGCTCCTGTTCGTCCTGGGCTGGATGCTCCTGGTCTACTTCCCCCTCGCCCACATGGTCTGGGGCAGCACGGGCCTGATGAACGGCGTCTGGAACGCCGCAGCCTCGATCAAGGCCATCGACTTCGCCGGCGGCACCGTGGTGCACATGAGCTCGGGCTGGTCGGCGCTCCTGCTGTGCATCATCCTGGGCAAGCGCAAGGGCTTCGGCACCTCGAAGTTCACCCCGCACAGCCTCACGCTGACCATGGTCGGCACCGGCATCCTGTGGGTGGGCTGGTACGGATTCAATGCCGGCTCGGCCGTGGCCGCCGACGGCATCGCCGCCAACGCCTTCCTGACCACCACCCTGGCCGCCGCCATCGCCGGCTTCATCTGGCCCATGTGCGAATGGCTCGTCCACGGCAAGCCCACTGTCCTGGGCTTCTGCTCGGGCATCGTGGCAGGCCTGGTGGTCATCACCCCGGCGACCGGTTTCGTGACCGCCAACGGCGCGGTGATCATCGGCATCCTTGCCGGCATCGTCCCCTTCTTCGCCGTCTACAAGCTCAAGAACTGGCTGGGCTACGACGATGCGCTGGACACCTTCGGCGTCCACGGCGTGGGCGGAACCCTGGGAGCCCTGCTCACCGGATTCCTGGCCACCACCGATGCCAACGCGAACCTCGCCATGAACCTCAAGGACATCGTCGGCAAGACCCTCTGGATCGAGCAGCTCAAGGCCATGGGCCTGACCATCGCTCTCTCGCTGGCCGCCACCGCCATCCTGGCCTACGCCATCAAGTTCCTGATCGGCCTGCGCCCGGACGAGGAAGCCGAAGTCGAGGGCCTGGACCTGGCCGAGCACGGAGAGTCGGGCTACCACTACCAGGAAGGCTGATCCCCTCGGAGGGAAACTCGTTCCTTCTCCCCAAACCCCAGGTCCCGCTTCGGACCTGGGGTTTTCTGTTGCATGCAGGACGTTGGACAACAGTTGCCGGAGGTACATTGGCGATCACGATGGACATGGAAGCGGACATGGCTCAGGCAATGCTCTTGGCTGTTCTCACGGAAAGCGAAGACGCCTACCTCCTGGCCGATGCCGACGGGCGGATCGTGCAGGCCAACCCCGCGTGTGCCATGTACCTGTCGCCCCTGGCTCCGTGGGCAGCGATCTCCATGGACCAGCTCGTCCATCCCGAGGACGCCCCGGCCTGGCATGACCTGCTGGATCGCGCCGCCGTCGGCAACGAGACCGAACTGCGGATCGCCACCTCGTCGCGTGTCTGGCACCCCATGCGCCTGCGGATGACCTATGCGGACACCCACTCCCGCCTGATCCGCCTTCTCGACCCCGTGCGGGAGCGCAGCTCGCGGGCAAGCCTGCGCGAGTATGCCCACATCAAGTCGGCCTTGGACGAGAGCTTCCCGGTCTCCATGTCCGACGCCTCGGGCCAGATCCTCCACGTCAACGAGCTCTTCTGCCGGATCAGCGGCTACGACCGCGCCGAGCTCCTGGGCAACGACCACAGCTTCCTCGATTCCGGCGAGCACCCCCCCGGGTTCTTCCAGGACATGTGGCAGTCCATCGCCTCCGGTCGGACCTGGCGCGGGGAAGTGCGCAACCGCAGGAAGGACGGCAGCCTCTACTGGGTGGACATGGTCGTCCATCCGATCCGCAGCGAAGACGGCCGCTGGCAGCGCTTCATCGCCATCAGCATCCCCATCGACGAGCGCAAGCGCTTCGAGGAGGAGCTGCGGCTGGCCCGCGACCAGGCCCGCGAGGCCGCCGAGCTCAAGGGACAGTTCCTGTCCATGATGAGCCACGAGATCCGCACGCCCCTGAACGCGGTGCTGGGCATGGCGCATCTGCTGGAGCGGGGCGAGTCGCTTCCCGCGCAGCGTCCCAACCTGCAGGTCCTGCGGACCTCGGCCCAGACGCTGATGCACCTGGTCAACGACGTGCTGGACCACTCCAAGATCGAGGCGGGACGACTCGAGGTGGAGTCCGTCCCTTTCCGGTTGCGCGCGCTGCTGGAAGGGATCCACGCGGGGCTTGCGCCGACCGTCGCCCTGAAGGACACTCCCCTCGACCTCTCCCTCGTCGTGGATCCCTCCGTGCCCGACCGCCTGGAGGGGGACCCGACCCGTTTGGGACAGATCCTGTCAAATCTGCTCTCCAACGCGGTGAAATTCACCGGGAAAGGCTTCGTGCGCACCCGCGTCGAACGGACGCCGTCGATCCCCGGCAAGGCGGGCCTGCGCTTCTCGGTGGAGGACAGCGGGATCGGGATCGCCCCGGAGCACCGCCAGCCGATCTTCGAAGCCTTCACCCAGGCCCAGACCTCCACCACCCGCCGCTTCGGAGGAACCGGACTGGGCCTTTCCATCACCCGCTCGCTCCTGGAGCTGATGGGAAGCGCGATCCGCCTGGAAAGCGAAGAGGGGAAGGGTTCGCGTTTCTGGTTCGACCTGGAACTTGAGATCGCGGCCCCCTCCGATTCCGTCCCGACGGCGCCGCCCGACCGCGATCTCGGGGGCCTGCGCATCCTGCTGGTGGAGGACAACGAGTTCAACGTCCTGGTGGCCGGACAGTTCCTGTCGGAGTGGGGCGTGGACTGGGAAGCGGTCGGCAACGGCCACCTGGCCGTCGAGGCCCTGCGGCACGACCGTTGGAACCTCGTCCTCATGGACCTGCAGATGCCCGAGATGGACGGCTGCGAGGCCACCTCCCGCATCCGCGCCTTCGACCGCACCACCCCGATCCTGGCGCTGACGGCCTCCTCCGAGACCCCGCTGCGGGAACGGGCCATGAGCATGGGCATGGACGACTTCGTGACCAAACCGATCGATCCAGACGACCTGCGCCGCAAGATCGCCCGCTTCGCGGGATCGGGCCAACCGCAGCTCGCAAGCCGCGTCTTTCCCTGAAAACGAAAGAGCCCTCCGCATGGCGAAGGGCTCCTCGGATCGCGATGACCGGAACCGCCTCAGGCCAGGATCTCGATCTCCACGGACTCGAGGATCTGGTCCTCGGCGGGGCGATCGCCGGCATCCGTGCGCACGGCGCTGATGGCGTCCAGGGCTTCGAAGCCCTCGAAGACCTGTCCGAACACGCTGTAGCCGTCGGCCGGGCCGCCCTTTTCCTTGTGATCGAGGAAGTGCGCTCCGTCCTTGCCGTTGACGACGAAGAACTGCGAACCGATCGAGTTGGGCATGGAGGTCTTGGCCCACGAGAGCGCACCGTAGATGTGCTTGAGCTCTGGGTGGTACTGGTCGCCGATCTGGGTGCCCGGTCCCTTGGCCGAGTGGCCGCCGGTGCCGTTCTTGCGGGTGAAGTCGCCGCCCTGGATCACGAAGTTCTTGATCACGCGGTGGAACGGCACGTCGGTGTACTTGCCCTGCTTGGCAAGCTCCACGAAGTTGTTGGCGGCGTCGGCGACGACGTCCACGAACAGCACGGCCTTCATGGTGCCGCGGTTGGTCTTGAGGATGGCGATGGTGTCGCCGCTCTTGGGTGCCTTGGTCTGCATCATTTCTCCTTGTGGGTTGCCGAATCGATGGAGGCGAGAAGGCGCACCTTCTCGACAAAGACGTTGGAGTCCGCCTGGACCCTGGTCCGGGCCTGGGTCAGAAGGGCGGTGTCCGTGGAGATCACGGCGGCCCTCACTGCCTCGTCCAGGCTGTGGGCCGACTCTTCCCATTCCCCGATCTTCTCGAGGCGATGGGTCATCAGGGTGTCGTTCTCCTTGGAGACGAAATGCGACTTTTCCTGGAGCTCCTCGTAGGACTTCTTGGCGGCCTTGTAGTCCTTGCGGGCCCACAGGTCGTCGGCCACCTGGAAGCGCTGCGCGCTGTCGCTCTTGGCGCTCTGGTACCACCACCAGAATCCGCCCACGACCAAGGCGATGACAAGGATCGTCACGATGTCCGAGACACCGAACGCCTCGACCTTGGGAGTCTCGTCCGGCGGAGGAGGGATCTCCTCCTCAGGCCCCTTGGGTTGATTTTCCTGCATCATTGTTCTCCTGTGAGGCGGGAAAGATAAGATAGAAGCGAACCGCCCGGCAGGAATCCCCCGCAGAGCCCGCCAACACGCAAGGCGCCACCGGTACGGTTCACTGCGCCGGGGCCGCCGTCGCGGTGTCGGGGGCCGGAGCCGCGACAGGGGCCGGAGCCTGGGGCACTGCCAAGGAATCCTTGAGCAGCCCGTAGACGCGCGAGGCGGTCACGGTGCCGTTGGCGTTGAGCTCCTGCAAGGCGGTCGCGCGCTTGGCCGCATCCTTGGTGATGCGCACCTTGCGCACCATGCCGGCGGCCAGCAGTTCGGCCGGGTCGCTCGAGAGGCCCGGACGCAGGGTCCAGCCGCGCTGGGTGCGGTTCATGGTGACCAGCTCGACCCAGTCGCCGTCCTTGGCGCCCACCTTGGCCACCAGCTCCGCGGCGGCGATCGACTTGCCCGAGGCCGTGGCCTGGTCGGGACGCTTGTAGAGCGCGGTCTTCTCCAGCAGCACGGCGACCTGGGCGGGAGCAGCCATCTGCCAGGTGTTGACCCAGCCTTCCTTGCCGTCGGTCATGCGAACCTTGTAGTAGGACTTCTTGGGATTGTTGGCATCGACCGCCGAATCGCCCAGCCACTCGACCTGTTCCGCCAAGGAGAGGGTGGTCAGGACGCGTCCCTTGCTGTCGGGCTCGGCACGCACGGCGGCCTGGTCGCTCAGGGCGACGCCTCCGGTGGGCTCCTTCTTGTGCGAACAACCGGAGCAGCCGGAAAGGACAAGGGAAAACGCACCCAGCAGGAACAGGGTACGGGTCGGTAGGAAGGTAGGGGACTTCATGGGCAAAAAGGTAATACCCTCCCCTGGTCCTGCGGCAAGGCCGTCAGATTTCGGCGTCGGCCTCGAGGGCGTGAGCCCACTGCGGCGTCAGGCATTCCTCGAGCACCTGATGGAGGAATCCCTCCCACTCGTCGCGGCGCGCGCTGGAGCGCAGGGCCAGGATGGACGAACGCAGCGGGAGGCAGTCGTTCTCCTCCACCAGCTCGACGACCCACGACTCGGGAATGCAGTCTGCCACCTCGGCGGCGAAGGCAGGGCCCCCGCACGACTGGCGGTCCAGCACGATCAAGGTCGGAGGATCGCCTTCGAGCAGAGGCTCGCGCAGGCTCCTGCGGACCAGGTCGACATCCTCGCACACGAAGACCATGCGCTCGAACGGCGTTTCGTTACCCTCCATCCACTCGAGGATCCAACGACAGACGCGCTGGGATTTCTCGGTATCGGAGCTTAGCAGGAAGACAGGACCGTATCTCATCCGGCAGGAAACATAACACCAAGTACCGCATTGACAAGGACTTCCGAGTCTCGGGGCCCCTGATCGAGCAGCATCGCATCGGCCAAACGGATCGCTTCGCCCAGCTTGATTCCCTTCAGACGCACATCGGCGGCCATCCAGACCTGCCCGGCCGGAGGCTTGGGAGCCGCCCGCACGAGGCTTGCTGTCCGGTTCCAGCGTGCAGCCCGCTCCCCGCCCAAGGCACCATCCCAGGCCTTGGCAAGCCCAAGCACGGCCGGGAAGGCCCGCTCGCGCACCAGGGACGCCTCCTGCGAAAGGGGCCGCTCGGGGGCGAACACCTCCGGAAAGCGCTTCCAGACCAGACGGGCAGCCTCTTTCTCCTGGTTGGAGACCTTCAGACGTTCCAGCAACGCCTCGGCCTCCTGCGGCACAGGAGCGCCTTGGAGGGGAGCCTCCTCGCACATCCAAGGGCACAAGGGAAGGCCCAGCACAGCGATCCAGGGAAGCTCCTCGGGGAAAGGCAAGGCAAGCAACGCCTCCATCCTCGCCAGCACTCGCGGGTGCGCCAGCGCCTCTTCCAGGGCAGGAAAGAGCGCGGCGATCAGGCCGCTCTCGCGCAGGAGCTTCCAGGCCGGCAGGAAGGCCCCCTGGAGCGCCATCTTGCCCAGCTCCTCATGGACCCGTTCCCCGGACAGCGTCCCTACCCCGTCGGCCAGTTCGCGCATGGCCTCCCAGGTCGGCGCATCGATCGCAAAGCCCAGCCGCACCGAGAAGCGCACCGCCCGCAGGAGGCGCAGATGGTCCTCCGTGAAGCGCTCCCTGGGGTCGCGAATGCAGCGCAGGATGCCGGCGCGCAGGTCGTCCATCCCCCCGACATGGTCGATCACCTCGCCCGTCACCGGGTCCAGCAGGAGCCCGTTGATGGTGAAGTCGCGCCGCTGCACGTCGCCTTCGGAGGTGGTGCGGGCCACCCAGGAGGGACGGCGTCCGTCCAGGTACGGCCCCTCGGAACGGAACGAGGTGACCTCGATGGGCAGCCCCTTGGGGACCAGCACCACGCCCAGCTCGATCTTGAGGGCCACCGCCTTGGGGAAGATCTCCATCACCTGGGCGGGCTCCGCCGAGGTCGCCACGTCGTAGTCCTTGGGCTTGGTGCCCAGCAGCAAGTCGCGCACGCAACCGCCGGCCAGCCATGCCTCGTGCCCCTTCTCACGCAGGCGGCGCACCACCTGCAGCGGCCCGTCCCAGGCCGACCAATCCATCTCGAGAGTCGTCATCTTAGGCGGCAAACGTAGTAGAGGATCAGTCGGGCAGCAGCGGAGCTCCCGCAGGACGTGGCGCCCGCACCCGGTTCGGCAGGCCTGCCGGGGCCGGATCCAGGAACTCCAGGGCGCACGAATGCAGCCACAGCCGCTCCCCTCCGGAGATGGCGGCGACCTCTTCGGGGGTCTTGCCGGCCAGGCGCGCCAGGTAGCCCTGCCCCCCGTTCCCGTCGTAGAGCGGGTCCCCGACCAAGGGGTTCCCGATGTGCTGGGCATGGACCCGGATCTGATGGCGCCGGCCTTGGTGCGGATGCACCCGGCACCAGGTGCCGCCCAGCGCCTCGTCCCAGGCCAGCGGCACAAAAAGCGTCTGGCTCTCCTTGCCCTGCCCCGCCTTGTCGGGGGGCAGCACGCACAGGCGCGAGCGGATCTCGGCACCCTCCTCCGGCCCGATCTCCCCGTCCACCAGGACAGATTCCGTCACGTTGCCGCGCAGGCAGGCCAGGTACTCCTTGCGGACCCGCCGCTTCTCGAAGGCCCCTTGCAGCCAGGAGCTGGCCGCCTTGGCGCGCGCGAAGAGCACCAGCCCCGAGGTGTCGCGGTCGAGCCGATGGCACGGGGACCATTCCTTGCCGTGCAGCTTGCGCACCTGCCACACCAAGGTCTGGCGGAAGATGCGCGAAGTGGAGTGGATCGGTTGCCCGGCGGGTTTGTCCACCGCCATCCATTCCTCACCCTGCGCCACGACCTTCCAGTCGGTGGGGACCTGCGGCTCCTCATAGTGCCCGTGAGCGTAGGACATCCCCTGCCCCGGCCGCAGCGGCAGCGTCGGGTCCAGGACCGTCACGCCGTCCAGGCTCACGGCCCCGGCAAGGATCCTCTCCATCCAGGTCGCGCGGGACTGGTAGGCGTAGGCGGTGAAGAGGAAGTCAAGCAAAGCCATGCCCTTGGCCGAGGCCGGAAGCACCGAACCGAACACGTAGGGGCCGTCGTCGCCGGGAAGCAGCGCCATCAGGAAGCGAAGCGGATCATGCCGCGAACTGCTCCTGCCGCAGCAGGGGGAACTCCAGGACCACGGTCGTGCCCTGGTTCTTGCGGCTGCGCAGCTCGATGCTCGCCCCGCACTGTTCCAGGAGCGAGCGCACCACGGGAAGACCCATGCCCACGTCCATGGGACGGTCGGCGGCCGAGAAGAAAGGGTCGAAGGCGCGCTGCAGCTCGTCCTCGTCCATCCCCACGCCCTCGTCGGAGAGGTGCACGACCAACCTGTCCTCGTGCGGCTCCAGCACGAGCTCCATCCGCCCGCCCGCCGGCATGGCGCGCATGGCGTTGTGCAGGAGCTGATAGAGGATGGCCTGCAGGTCGGTGGGCGAAGTCGGGATGAAAGCCCCCAGCGGAGGCGTCCCGCGCACCACCAGCTGGTGGCTCTGCTGCGAGCCGGCCCGCAAGGCGTTCCAGGCCAAGGTGAGGCATTCCGAGAAGCGCGCCAGGGTCGGATGATGGTCGCGACGCGCCCCGGCGAAGGTGACCAGCTGCTGCGAGATGGTCGCGGCCCGCTGGGCGTTCTCCAAAATGGTCTCCACGTACTTGCGCAGCGGATTGACCGCGTCCATGCGGGCGTCCAGGAGCTGGGCGGCGCCCGAGAGGCCGCAGAGGATGTTGTTGAACTGGTGGGACAGCCCGCGCACCAGCGTGGTGGTGGCGCGGCGCTTCTCCTCCTCCAGCAGGCGCTTCTGGAGCCGCGAGAGGTCCAGATGGGTGCGGACCTTGGCCAGGATCTCCGGCGCGTTGCAGGGCTTGGTCAGGAAGTCGTTGGCACCGGCCTCCAGGCCGCGCAGGCGCTCGTCCTCCTTCTCGCCCAGGGCAGAGAGGATGATGACCGGCACCGCGTTGCGCGCCTCGCGCAGGCGCTTCACCACCGAGATGCCGTCTAGACGGGGCATCACGACATCCATGAGCACCAGGTCCGGACGCTCGTTTTCGATTCTTTCCAGCGCCTGTTCGCCGTCCTCGGCCTCGATCAGTCCGACTTCGAGCTTTTCCAGGAGCTGCCGAAAGAAATGACGCATCCAGGCATCATCGTCTGCGATCAGGATCTTCAACGAGGAATCCATATGCCCCACAGAGTAGCATCGGCTGCACGATTGCGCAAACCGTTCCTTCATGATGTCAGAATCTGTCCAAATCCGCCTTACGCGGAAAGGCCTTCGATCTCCTCGGCAAGCACGTCGCGCATCGGATCGTCGTGGGTCAGGAGGGAGCGGGCCATCTCCTTGAGGTTGCGCGCCTCGGCCACGTCCTTGCAGGTGTCGGCATACCAGTCGATCACCACCGGATTGAGCGGGTAGGCGTCGTAGAGACGGGCGATCTCCTTCTCGCGGCGCTTCTCCAGGGCGTTCCAGGTCTTCTTGTCCAGGGACTCCGGATCCTCGGCCGACTCCAGGAGCGCGTTCTGCTCCTGCAGGATGGCGCGGAAGGCCTCGGTCTCGGGGGACTCCAGCAGGGCGTAGTAGGAGGGGCGGTCTTCTTGGCTCGACTTCATCTTGGTTCTCCGCAAGCGTTGTGGTTGCCTCCAAGATAGGTCAGACAAGCCGACGGCGCGGCAGGACCGGAAGGGATTGGGCCCCTGTTCCCGCCCTGTTCGCCCATTCCTCTCTTTTGACAGCCTCTGTCATGGGCTCGCCAAGCCTCCTCGGGCCGTTCCCGCCGTGGCGGCCATGCCGCCGTATCGAAGATCGGCCCTGCGGGGTCTTGGCCCCCGTACATCCGCTCCGGCGTCTGAGCGCCTGCGCGGCGGGGGCGACGGTCGGGGGGATGACCTCACGAAACCCGCTTGCGCCCACCCTGCCGAAGGGCAGGACCCACTGACCTTAGCAGCGGACGAACTGCAACCAGGCATCGAATCGGTCCCCCTGACGGGTCAGTTCTTGGGTCTGCGCGGGCGGCCTCCCGTCCGCGTTGCCGGCTTCAGGAGTTCAGGATGGAGCCGGAACAGCGCGGTTTCGAAGTCCGCGACGGATCGGATCGCCTCAGCGTTCGCGATGCGAACCCATGTCCCGTCGTAATCCACACGGCAGGTCAGCCAGACGCCGGTCAGCCCGTGGTCCAGGATGAAGCCGGAGATGTCCTGGGTTCCATCGAACAGACGGCCGATGCGGGTCGTGTCCAGCCGAGCCTTCGGAATCAAGACGGAGGTATCGTACTCCAGGAACGCCGCATGGACAGAAAACCTGTAGACGTCGGCCGAGTCCTCGATCCGCAACCGGTAATTCTCGGGGCCGGCGACCTCGTAGTCGACGGCATCGGCGGGGAGGCTCGTATGATCGGTCGCATAAAGGACCGGGAGGGTGCAGGATTCCGCGAGTTGCCGCATCTGCCGCAGCCGCCCTTCGGTTTCCCGGACAGCCTTGGAGCATTCGTTCAGCCTCGCCCTAAGGCTGGCCGAATCCTGGGAACGGGCCGAATCCAACGCGCCCCGCAACGCACGCCCAGCGGTCAGGAGGGAATCGAGCCTGGAGCCCATCCCCCCGATGCCCGAAGGTTCCCTGCACTGGCAGGCATGGATCTGCTGCTGGAGCCGCGAAGCGCTGTCGATCAAGGTGCCGAGGCGCCGCCGGTTGCTCTCCCGCACCCGAAGGCTCGAGTCGTTCTGGCTGGCCCGACGAGCCAAAGCACGATTCGCAAGGGAGAGACCAAGGGCTTGGGCGTTCACCTCATTCCTGCGACTCATAAGCAAGGCGACACTGTCCCGGCACGCTCCCGAAGCCCGTGCCATCACCGCCCACAGGCAGACAAGGATCATTGCCAAAGAAGAACGTCTTATCAATGAAGGGCTCATGGCCAGGGCTCCTATCCTACCGAAGTCGGATCACCGAAACAGACAACACGACGGCTTGTCGGCATCAAAGGTGTCCGTCTATTGATTTTTGAGGAGTTCAAATACCGAAATGCGGTCCATTTCAAATCCAAGCCACATCGGGATGGGCTTGTTGTCCAGATGAAAGCACCCTTGCTTGAATTCCAAAGCATTTTGATCGTATTTGATGAGGTAATTCTCATCATCGTGCAGCATCACTTCGTTCAGTTCAGAGACGGCGATCTTCTTGACATAACGAATTGACCCATTTTTTGCCAAAATGGAAAGATCAACAGGCGTCTCCTGCTCTTTGAAGAAGTATTTCGTGCCGCCGCCCGGCTTTCCAAACCATGGCATGACAGTTCCTGACAAGAGCGATAGGCTTTCCGGGATCTTGCCCAAGATGAAGATCTTCGCGGCAGATTCCGTGAACGTGTCGGGAAGAGATTTTGCCTCGAATTTCTCGGAAACATCCCAGAAGAACACCTCGCGGTTCAGGCGCTCTTGCTCATCCATGCCCTCTCTTCCCGCGTCATCGCTAGGATAATGCATGAAGATCTTTCCTTCAACAACACCCAAGGTACTGGCTTCGATCTCTTCCTTTTGTCGATCCGTCAGCGGAAATTCGATTTTGTGCATCGTTTCCCCATCCACCGAAATCACGCGTTCGCGTTTACAAACACCAAGATTCGTTGATGCATCTCCGGCTTGCGGTGCGTTCTCGGAAACCGAACGCAAAGGGATCATGGGAGGATCGATCTCTTCCGGCTCATGCGCTTGCTTGATCCTTTTCACGGCGATCTTGATGGCGGCATACCCCAACACGATCAACACAAAAAACACCGCACTCGTCATTTCTTCCCCCTTACTTGATCCTCATACGTTTGCCCAAATCCCTTGCCATGCAACACATCGAGACCTCCGTCAAAGATGGAAGTCCGTTCCCACTTCTTCGTATATGAAGCTCGTTCTTCGAAGAAATTCGAAGCTATTCAGGCTTCTCGATGCCCCATGCTTCATACGCTTCTTTTGCCTTGACGGTCAGAAGACTGGCAAACTTGGTATGATCTCCCGCATACAAACAATGACGAATTATCGTGAAAGGACTCAGCTTCTCATTCTTTGACTTTTCAAAGTGGACTTGGTATTTTCTTACATGTGCGATATGCTCACGCATGTAGAAGTTGAACTTTCCCTTTGAGATATTCGGGTCAAGAATGATGATTTCCTGCGCGAACCCATCGACTTTCTGAGGCTCGAACTCATAGTCTTTGAAGAAGTGCTTGGCGATCTTCAAGAACCCGAACGCATCGAGCTTGGTGTATTTTCGATGCCCACTCCCGGCTTGCTCATGGTCTGAGATGGATTCCGTGGTCAGTTCATCATTCTCTTGCTCGGATTTGAGAATTTCTTCTTCTGTGGAATTTCTGATCTCACGAAATTCTCGATCTGCAAGCTCAAACAACGCCGCAAGAGTGTTGATTCTTCGTTTCAAATTCGTAGGAATCGACTTCTTGTACTTGATCTTCTGATCCAAGACGCTCCAAGAATCTTGAATGATCGTTCGAATCTGAACTTCAAAGTTCAATCCCGCATACGCAACGTACTCAGGAAGCTTCCCGCGTGCTTCTCCAAGATTCAGATCCAGGTGCAATCCTTTGTACCCGAAGGCATCTTCCGTCTTTTCAATCTGAGCACTTTTGTCGGTTATTTCAATCACCGCAAAATGACTACTAAGAATCTTGCCGATCCTCTCGATATCATCTTCATACAAGCAAACGATGCGCAGCCCAATAAGATCGGCGATATAATCCTTGATCGCGTAGGGCTGCTTCGAATTCTCCAGCCCAAATTGATATTTTTGAGCAAACTTCTTGATGCATTCGTCGCGTTTCTTGATCCGGCCTTCGATTTTTGAAATCGCAATGTTTCCGGAATGCGCCACCAGCGCATGAATCAGCGCCACAAACGACTTTTTCGCATCTTCAAACAGCGCAACATTGCTGTCATAGAATTCTTCGAACTCTTTTCTTTCCGTTTCAAAATCTATCGAAGGCATTCAAATTCCTCACAGGTTAAGGGAATCGACCAAATCTGAGAATTTGTCAGACAGCCAACAGTCTTACAAGGCGGCAGGGGCCACAGGAAGAGATGGATTGTTGGCAATCGGGGATCCATCGATCAAGGATAGTCTCTGGGATCAGGTTCAAGGAAACCTTTGAAGCGCCTTGGCTGGGCAACCCGAGAACACGGTGGCCCCGGAAAGGGACGTCCCATGCAGTCCCCTCTGTCAACGAGGGCGGTTCATCCCCGCGTGTGCGGGGAACGGCACGATGGGTCGCTTCTGATCTATGGGAACACCTTCAAGGTCGGCACTGAGGACATGGCCCTGCGTTTCATCTTCGACATAGATGCCAGCGGAAACCCGCCCCTGAACACCAGCGGCGTGATCAATGCCACGGAGATCAACAAAACTGGCATGACCGTCTTGAGGAAGAAATGAAGAGATCCAGCCCCCGGGGGTTCCATGACTTCCCCTCTACTACGCCTACGAGCGAACTGGCAGGCGTACCAGCGTTGGATTCTGCTCTGGTCTCAGAAGCTGGATCTCTCCGAGTCCAATCTATCACCTGCCCACCAGCAAAGCAAGATCAAGGGGCATTGAATGGATTCTGAACTTCACTTGGATCTGAGCCATGCCCGGATGACGCTGGAGCAGTTGTCAGCCAATGCAGCAAACCTGACTCCGGCCATGAAGGCCGGTTCATCCCCGCGTGTGCGGGGAACGGAAGGCGTCAGTTACTTCGAGGCACGGGTATTCCGGTTCATCCCCGCGTGTGCGGGGAACGGTGCGCGGCCTTGTTGCACGCGTCAAGATGGTCCGGTTCATCCCCGCGTGTGCGGAGAACGGGATGATCCTCCGGTTGAGTTACGGCGTCCGGACGGTTCATCCCCGCGTGTGCGGGGAACGGGCGGCGGCAGCCGGTGATGTGGCGAAGGGTGACGGTTCATCCCCGCGTGTGCGGGGAACGGGAGTCTGCAAGAGCACGAGTGGAATCAGACCTCGGTTCATCCCCGCGTGTGCGGGGAACGGACATCCATAGTGGCGATGTTTTGCTATCCAGTCGGTTCATCCCCGCGTGTGCGGGGAACGGCCGCAGCTGCTGGAAGTGCTGGAAGTAATGCTCGGTTCATCCCCGCGTGTGCGGGGAACGGCCTTCGACGCCGATCATGACGATGCGGGGCGGCGGTTCATCCCCGCGTGTGCGGGGAACGGTTAGGTTGGATGTGCTGGACATACCGGCCCAACGGTTCATCCCCGCGTGTGCGGGGAACGGGTCAAAATCAGTACGCTCGACGCGCTGCGAGCCGGTTCATCCCCGCGTGTGCGGGGAACGGATCAGTACATGATTGGCACCTATGGTTCAACGCGGTTCATCCCCGCGTGTGCGGGGAACGGTGCAAAGCAAGCGTTATTAAATATCCCGTTTCCGGTTCATCCCCGCGTGTGCGGGGAACGGTCTGATTCCCTGCGCCAATCGCCACGCGAAATCGGTTCATCCCCGCGTGTGCGGGGAACGGTGAGACAGGCATACCACCGGAACGTTCATCGTCGGTTCATCCCCGCGTGTGCGGGGAACGGGGAAGTGTCCCCGAGGTCGCCGGTCCCCGCACCGGTTCATCCCCGCGTGTGCGGGGAACGGATCGCCAGTGGGTTGCGAGGGAATCGAACCCCCGGTTCATCCCCGCGTGTGCGGGGAACGGCGCCAAGCGCTTCCATTCTCCCTCTCCGATCCCGGTTCATCCCCGCGTGTGCGGGGAACGGGAAGCGCCGCCGTGAAACCGGGTACCGCTGGGCGGTTCATCCCCGCGTGTGCGGGGAACGGCTCGTAGTTGCCAGTACGCTCCTGGTACTCTGCGGTTCATCCCCGCGTGTGCGGGGAACGGAACGACATTGCCACAAGTGACAGCCCCATCCTCGGTTCATCCCCGCGTGTGCGGGGAACGGATGCATGGCGATGAGGTCAGCTAGGCGCAGACCGGTTCATCCCCGCGTGTGCGGGGAACGGTCGTTTCCTGACGGAATAACATCAAAACGTCACGGTTCATCCCCGCGTGTGCGGGGAACGGAGATCATTTGACGGGCCTTACTGTAATGATACCGGTTCATCCCCGCGTGTGCGGGGAACGGTCCTCCAGTACCATCAGGGATCCTGCCATTCCCGGTTCATCCCCGCGTGTGCGGGGAACGGTCGTGCAGGGTTGCGTGCGTAGGACGGGTTCGCGGTTCATCCCCGCGTGTGCGGGGAACGGGCCCCGTCCTCCTTGTACACCACCTCAAACAACGGTTCATCCCCGCGTGTGCGGGGAACGGTCCCGTCGTCCGCCTCTGCGACGTGTTCGCGGCGGTTCATCCCCGCGTGTGCGGGGAACGGATCGGGTTCATCTACTCGATGGCGGGGCACACCGGTTCATCCCCGCGTGTGCGGGGAACGGTAAAATGAATACTGCCCGTCTCCGCCCCATACCGGTTCATCCCCGCGTGTGCGGGGAACGGTTGATGTCGTAGGCTTTCATCCGATTTCCTCGCGGTTCATCCCCGCGTGTGCGGGGAACGGGACCCTTGATGCCCAGGATTGCGGAAATCACCAGGTTCATCCCCGCGTGTGCGGGGAACGGTATTTCTTTTCCAGAATTGCGGATTCCGATCACGGTTCATCCCCGCGTGTGCGGGGAACGGTCGCGCCTTGTGCGCATGTTGGAGAAGACACCCGGTTCATCCCCGCGTGTGCGGGGAACGGACGGAATTGGCGAGGTGGTAGACCAGTCGCAGCGGTTCATCCCCGCGTGTGCGGGGAACGGCTCATCGTTCGGGAGATCATCCATTTCAATCCCGGTTCATCCCCGCGTGTGCGGGGAACGGGCGTCGGCAAAACCTGCGCAATGGTCGCAATCCGGTTCATCCCCGCGTGTGCGGGGAACGGCGATCGACGGGATGGCATGGGAACCGACACCACGGTTCATCCCCGCGTGTGCGGGGAACGGTCGGAAGCCTTGCCACTGAACGAGATCGTCAGCGGTTCATCCCCGCGTGTGCGGGGAACGGTCCGTTGCGGCCCTTGATCTCGACGCTCTTGCCGGTTCATCCCCGCGTGTGCGGGGAACGGCTTACGACCTGGATTCCATCCTTGATCGCTTCCGGTTCATCCCCGCGTGTGCGGGGAACGGATCGGCGGCAAGCGCAGGCTTGCCAAGCGGATCGGTTCATCCCCGCGTGTGCGGGGAACGGTCGAAGTGTTGCTTGATGGGAGTTTCCATGGTCGGTTCATCCCCGCGTGTGCGGGGAACGGGTTGCCTCGAGCGTCGAGGCCGCGACCCGGAACGGTTCATCCCCGCGTGTGCGGGGAACGGGGGGTTGCCGAGTTCGCCGGCTACAACACGCCCGGTTCATCCCCGCGTGTGCGGGGAACGGGGCGGCAAGATCAGATGGATCGAGCGCAGCGACGGTTCATCCCCGCGTGTGCGGGGAACGGTTGATGCTGAAGAATTGGAAGATTACCGCGCACGGTTCATCCCCGCGTGTGCGGGGAACGGTCGTGGCCAGGCCTTCCGGGGCATCTTGTCCCAGGTTCATCCCCGCGTGTGCGGGGAACGGCCCATGCCGTACTGGAGGCCCAGGGTGGTGGCCGGTTCATCCCCGCGTGTGCGGGGAACGGTTGGAATACTTGTCCCAGTCCGCCATCCTCTGCGGTTCATCCCCGCGTGTGCGGGGAACGGCCGGACAGCCAGATCTCTCCGTAGCTGATGCGCGGTTCATCCCCGCGTGTGCGGGGAACGGCTTGGCAAACTCCTTGTTGACTGCGATGATCGCGGTTCATCCCCGCGTGTGCGGGGAACGGAGGCCTTCCACCCAGCCCAGCTCCTCCCATCACGGTTCATCCCCGCGTGTGCGGGGAACGGGGGCGTTCCATGCCATCTAGTGGGCTCCTCTGCGGTTCATCCCCGCGTGTGCGGGGAACGGTCCACGCCGATCCCGTGGGATTTCGCGTCAACCGGTTCATCCCCGCGTGTGCGGGGAACGGTCCACGCCGATCCCGTGGGATTTCGCGTCAACCGGTTCATCCCCGCGTGTGCGGGGAACGGGTGATCGCCTCGCCCGTGAACCTCCCGATCATCGGTTCATCCCCGCGTGTGCGGGGAACGGTACGCAGGATATTTGGTTACTTGCGATTCGCACGGTTCATCCCCGCGTGTGCGGGGAACGGATGCTCGACCGACTCCGCACTCAGTCGAAACACGGTTCATCCCCGCGTGTGCGGGGAACGGCTCTGGTCCATCAGGAGAAGCGCGGCCATGTCCCGGTTCATCCCCGCGTGTGCGGGGAACGGGCCCACGAGGTCACCGACCTGGACCGCTCCACCGGTTCATCCCCGCGTGTGCGGGGAACGGAGTGCCTTCTCCGCCTCGATCTCCTCGGGTCCCGGTTCATCCCCGCGTGTGCGGGGAACGGTACAGGTGCAGGGTGTCCAAGGGGGCGAACTTCGGTTCATCCCCGCGTGTGCGGGGAACGGCGGAGGTCCCGATGACGGTTCCTGCCGTGCCGCGGTTCATCCCCGCGTGTGCGGGGAACGGGGTTAGGATCACAGCGAATACAGGTGCGGTAGCGGTTCATCCCCGCGTGTGCGGGGAACGGTTTGACGAACTCACCTCCCCGTGTGGCCACACCGGTTCATCCCCGCGTGTGCGGGGAACGGCGCGGTGATGACGCCCACCAGGGCATCGCCACCGGTTCATCCCCGCGTGTGCGGGGAACGGGTGGACGCCATGGGCGCCCCCGTGGCTTACTACGGTTCATCCCCGCGTGTGCGGGGAACGGGCCTACTCTACCGGGACTCAGTATTCCAACGCCGGTTCATCCCCGCGTGTGCGGGGAACGGGCCGGCAGGACCTCCGCTCCCGGAGGTGGATCCGGTTCATCCCCGCGTGTGCGGGGAACGGTCCACTGCTCGGCCTCGAAGGATGGCGGGTTCCGGTTCATCCCCGCGTGTGCGGGGAACGGTCTTCTTTTCCCTGATTGTGAATACCATATACCGGTTCATCCCCGCGTGTGCGGGGAACGGTCCACGTTGACCGGGAACCCCTCCGCCTCCATCGGTTCATCCCCGCGTGTGCGGGGAACGGGCAAATAGGCGAGCAATCGCCTACGTCTACAGCGGTTCATCCCCGCGTGTGCGGGGAACGGCGCAGGAGTTCCTTGTCGGTAGAAACGGAGAGCGGTTCATCCCCGCGTGTGCGGGGAACGGGCGCCCTTGTTCATGTCGATGTCGAAGTGCTGCGGTTCATCCCCGCGTGTGCGGGGAACGGGCCGGGAGATCCCAGCGAACCAGCGTATCGGCCGGTTCATCCCCGCGTGTGCGGGGAACGGATTGCCTGTCAGCCGTTGGCGCCTGGGCTTTGCGGTTCATCCCCGCGTGTGCGGGGAACGGTCGTTGAGCAGGAAGACCGAGCAGGGACGGATCGGTTCATCCCCGCGTGTGCGGGGAACGGACGGCCTTGAGCAACTGTGCGTTCCCCTGCGCCGGTTCATCCCCGCGTGTGCGGGGAACGGCCAACCTTGGGTATTTGCCTTTAATGTATCACCGGTTCATCCCCGCGTGTGCGGGGAACGGATGCAGACAGCCACAAAGGCGAGAGAGAGAATCGGTTCATCCCCGCGTGTGCGGGGAACGGTCGGTCAACGACATCCCCGAGATGCGCAAGGCCGGTTCATCCCCGCGTGTGCGGGGAACGGTCGAATCCATCATCCCGGAGACCAAGGACACCCGGTTCATCCCCGCGTGTGCGGGGAACGGCGCCAATTTCCGCCTCAAGTTCCAGAAGATGCCGGTTCATCCCCGCGTGTGCGGGGAACGGTACCCTCTAGATACAGAGACGGCCAGGAGCGCCGGTTCATCCCCGCGTGTGCGGGGAACGGACGGCCTCCGTTCCCTTGGTCAACTCCTTGATCGGTTCATCCCCGCGTGTGCGGGGAACGGCTTTCGGTACTGGGCGAAGAACTGCCGGATTCCGGTTCATCCCCGCGTGTGCGGGGAACGGGAATCTCTTGTGTGCCGGGGCATCCCGGAGGACGGTTCATCCCCGCGTGTGCGGGGAACGGCCGACCACGAGTTCCCCCGCCTATTTGTTTTTCGGTTCATCCCCGCGTGTGCGGGGAACGGTGTATCAGGGACTGTATCACATTGCCAACAATCGGTTCATCCCCGCGTGTGCGGGGAACGGTTGTTGTGCTAAATTCCCGGTCAGGCTACCGCCGGTTCATCCCCGCGTGTGCGGGGAACGGATCCTCCCCACCTACTGCCATGCCACCGGATACGGTTCATCCCCGCGTGTGCGGGGAACGGTCTTCGACGCAAGTCAAAGCCCAAGGCCAAGTTAGATACATGACCAAAAGTCTACCGACTTTGAACTATCAAAGAACGCGAGGCGTCAGACCTCCGATCCCTGAACGCGAGGCGTCAGACCTCCGATCCCTGCTTGTCTGGCAAGAATTGAACCAGCTTCAGCCCATCCATGAGGACTGGAATTCGGCGATTTTCACCGCAGGTATCAAAGTCGAAACCCGTATCATTGGGAACCGACCAAGCGACCACGGCGTTGCCCGTACCGATTTCCTTCTGCACGGTTTCCCAGATCCGCTCACGGGTTCTGGCAGAATAGTCACCGATGTACACACCCGCCCGTACCTCCAGAAAGAGACGCGTCAGATGGCCACGCAAGCGAGGCGGCGCGTCTTCAAGTACGATGACCAGCATCGCCGGTCTGCTCCTTGTTGGGGATCGCGATTGGCATCGCCTCATCGTGCGCCTTGGGCAATTCAATACCACCTGCTGCCAGCACTTGCTCGATGGTCGGAATGATCCGCTCCAGCAGATTGTGCTTGCGGAAACTGTTACGGCAATAGAGTCGTGTCTCACGCTCTGGATTGGGCTTTCCTGATGCCGCGACCTTGTACGCGATGGGCACGGCAGTATCGAACTTGAAGAGATCGGCGATGTCATAGACAAACGACTGGGCTTTCCCTGTGTGGATGAAGCCGATAGCCGGCGCATATCCCGCCGCCAGGATCCCTGCCTCGCAAAGGCCATAGAGACAGTGGTTGGCGACGCTCAAGCAACGATTGAGGACATCCCCGTCCTCGAACTTGTCGGGATCGTAGTCTCGCTTTTCCCAAGTCACACCATGCTGCTGCGCCAGCATCTTGTACATCGTCCGCACGCGAACACCTTCGATGCCGCGTAACTGCTCGATGCTGCGCCGTGCCGGGGGCTCCTCCTGGAAACGAAAGCGGTACATGGCCCGGACGACCTTCAAGCGAAGGTCGTCGTCCAGGGCCAGCTTGGCCTGATAGAGCAGACGATCGGAGCGCGCGCCACCCGGCTGCCCTGCCGAATAGAGGCGCACTCCACCCTCCCCTACCCAGATCACCAAACAGCCGACCTCTGCAGCCAAGGCAATCGCGGCATGCGTGATCCGCGTACCTGGCTCGAGAAGCAGACAGCCAAGCCCACCGGCAGGGATGTGCGTCCGCACGCCGTCCTTGTCGATGAGCACCAAGGCACCATCCTGCACATCGATGTTCCCGTACTGGAGCCACACCATCGTGCTGCGCTCCTTCATGGGAATGGGGTTGGACTGGATTCTCATGTCACTGGTACGACCGACAGGAGGCCCAGCCCCATGGCTTTACCGTGTCCGATGCCGCCAGCAAGACTTTGACGGAATTTGTCCGCATCGTCCACGACCAGGATGCCGTCGAAGAGCACCGAAAAGATGCTGATCTGCGTCCCATCTCGCCGCTTGCCACGAAGCATCTGCTCCTGCGTGATCCGGACATCCGGCCGTGCAGCGGCGTCTTCCACAAGATCGAACGACTCCAAGCACGGGATGACAAAGCCATGCGCTTGCCCTTTGCGAACAAGCCACAGTTCCTGCTCTTCGGTTCGCAGCAGCCCCTGCCGCTTCTTCTCCCTCACCACACAGGGGTTGGCCCGCAAGCGGAAACGGAATCGTTGGCCGGCATGGAGTTGATCGAGCTTCAGCCGAGCGACCAGATCCACCGCCGGGTCGGGTATGGCACCGAGCCACCCAGGGACTCCGATCCGTTCCCAGACAGGCGTGATCGTACTTTGGATCAACAGTTTTGGAAGCATTTCCGCCCCCGATTCCGACTCCAGTCGCCACAGGAAGGAACCTTCCGGACACTTCGATTCCGGAGCACTGAAGGCACGACAAAGGGTCGAATGAAGCTCATACGGGTTGGACAGATCCCGTCGAACTTCCTTGCAACGCGGATCAAGAAGGATCCTATGCAACAACATCGGCAACCTCCTGCGGGAAGGGGACCATCACGGTTCGCACGAAACGGGAACCAAAGCGGCGCTCGGCGAAGGAGGACAGGATCTGGTCCATGCGCATGGTTCCCATCCCGTCTTCCGATTCCAGCGAAATCCTCAAGGAAGCAGGAGCCTCCTCGTAGCGCCGCAACAGACCGATCCATGGGTGGGAGCTCAGTACATCCAAGAGTCCTGATTCACGAACACCACCATCGCACCAGATCGGCTCGGTTGCCACATAGGACTTCCGTCCCAAAGCCAGCGGCCAGACGGGATCACGCAAGGCGGCATCGGCCTTTTGCAGCAAGGCCATATCCTCACCTTCCAGTCCCACAAGAAACGCAGCGTCGGCGAGATAGTCTCTTTGAGAGACAACGCCACCGTCTTTGGCTTGGCTGCGATCTGCCTTGATGATCGTATCGGTACTGGCACAACCTGCGGTCTGATAATCCCGTTTCGGTATTCCTGGCCGATCATGTCTCACACCCATGCGCAAGCGTGTCAGCGGATCCAAGTCTTCCCAGTTTTTGCGATCGATACCCATGGCGGCGGCAAGCAAGCCGATCACTCCGGACTTGCTTGGCTCCTTGCCGGTATCGCGCTGATCAAACCGACTGATGGTTCCCCATGATTGCATCGGGCCCACCAGCCTCAAAAGAAGAGTGGGCATGCTCACTCCTTCGCAAGCGCAACAGTCCTGTCCAGCAGAACCTGCAGAGAATCCACTGCCTCACCAAGGCCTGCGGCATCGGCCCCGGCAAGATTGAGCACCAGAGTCTTGCCTTCGCCACCGTAAGCAGCCTGAAGGACCTTCGCCTTGCCTGCAAGGTTCTCGGCGGAGATCTTGGTCAAGGCTTGCCCCTTGGACACGCGGACCGGCACTTCGAAGGCGTTGGCCAGATTGCGCGGCGCCGTATTGTGCCGCACCGAAGCCACCACGAATTCCGGAGGATTGTGGGCGGCAAAGGTGTTTTGCTTACCTGTCGGCTCGGCCACCACAAATCCATCCAAGAATGCCCGCAGCCCTTTTGCCGCCAGTTCGACATCACCTTGGAGATTGGCAACGAGCTTGTCCCAGTCCACGACCGCATAGCGATAGAAACAAGCCGAATTGAACTCCACGGTTCCCATCATGTCGGCACCGGCAGTATCCTCGGGCTTGAGATCATCCACTGCCGTGTAGAAGTCGAACTCGCGATCCACACCATGCGTCGAGATGGCATGAGCCACCTGGCAAGCCGCGTATTGGTTCTTCTCCGGCATATCGGCAAGCATGCGGCCGAACAAAGCCAAATCCAACGCCTTGCCTCCGTTGAAGATCTTCTCAAGAGCCTTCTTCAGTTCCGGGTCCGCCTGCTTCGCGGCATCCTTCTTGGCCTTCCCGACTTTCTTGCCTTCGGCTGGCGTCGATTCTGCAGCCACTAGGGAATCCCACTTCTCATCGACAATGCGCGCCACCTCGGAGATTTCGCGCTGTCCCAGGAACAGGAGATATTCGCTCTTGCCATCCTCTTTGATGGTCAGTTCCATTGCCGCCAAGGCAAGAGTGGCTTTCGCGGAGGCTTCCACCTCTGGCCGCCCTTTTGCCGCAAGCTCCTTCACAACGGCATCCAAAACTCGCTTGGTTCGGCTGGCAAGATCGGCAGCTTCAAGCTCACCTGATTCGACAAGACCTGCAAAGTGCTGACGAACAGCGCGCTTCAAGCACTGGCTTGAGACGCGGGCACGCCGCACTCCACCGAAGATGGCATCCTTGGGTGCACCGGTATCGTCCCGGTTCAGGTTCGAGGGTGCGAAGTTCTGGAGGGCATGGATTTCGATCAAGGTCTTCATTCGGGAGTCTCCTCGTTGGTGCTGTTGTCGTGGTTCAAGGTGCGGTAGAAGTCTTTGGCCCAATCCGTCTGGGTGCGTTTGGATTCACTGTTCCAGAACACCAAACCCTTGAGGACATTCTCGAAGTCAATGCTCTGATCCTTGAGCAGAGCGATCATCTGGCGCAGCCGGTACGGGAGTTGATCCTCGTCGGAGTCGAGCAAGGCGACAAAGCGCTGTTCGGTACTCTTCGACTGGCTCGCATTCATCTGGATCGCAGCAGCTCTCCCCAATGGCGCCCCCTCTCCCCGCCCATCCTTCCAGTGTTGTGCCCACAGCCCAGCCACCAGATAGTGCACAGTACGCCGCCATGGATTGTCCTCTGCGGCAAGGAACGGCTCGACATACGGGTAAGCCGCTGGTTGCGTTCCCGGATCAAAGGCAAGGCTTCGCCGCAACACGGCGCGAACCTTGGTATCTCGCTGATTGAGGCTTTCCAGCCATGCGACAAATCCGCTCATCCGTTCTCCTCAGGTTGCTGGTTTTGGTATTCCTTGAGCGTCGAATTCAGTTCGGCCAATTTCCGCAAGATCGGAGCTTCCGCCTTGACCAAGGCGCGCAGAGTCCAGGCATCACCACCGGACACGCTGTTCTTCTGAAGTTGCCAGGCGTCCTTCAAGGCGCTGCGAACAAATGACAGCCACTGGTGCTCGATGGCATCGGGATCGGCATCCAAGGTGTAGGCGTGCAGAATTTCCTGAAATCGCGTTTCCAGAATCGACCAATAGGCTGGCGTCCCAGGTAACTGGGACACGAAAGCCTTGATGTCACCTGTTGCAGGTTCTCTTTCACCACGACTGAGTCGATCTCGAGCAAATTGTCGCGAAGCCGAATACATTGCCTTTTGTGCTTCTGCAGCAATATCGAGAAGACCTCGGATGGCTCCTCGAATCGGAGCCTCACCAAAGATGGCAAGAGGTAGGACAAACATTTCTTGACGCCAAAAAATGACATTTGCCTTCCCTTTTGCATTCAATTGACCCAGCACCAATAGTGCTCTGGGGCGTCTTTCAGGACTTCGCCTGGACAGAACAATCGAATGCTCAACAACACCCGGCGCCAAACCCGAGTCATCTGGAAGCAACGAATCAAAATCGCGCCAGAGTCCTCGGTCAGAAAACTGTGTCGGCATTTTCCCGAACTTCTCATGCACCTTGAAGGCCAACATCGGATCGACAGTTTCACCTTGATTATCGGCCTCGATCCCAGAAGCGAAGGCCACTTTACGGATGCCATCGTCTGCACCACGAAGACGGATTGTGCGAGTTCTCCAGGTATAACGATCAGCGATTCCCGCAATGACTCTTGCAGGATCGTTAGCAAGCACAGGGATTGATTCGGGAGGCGCTTCCCAAAGCGCTCGATCATGCAGAGAAATCGCCCGAGCCTGAGGGGTAAGCGACATTGTCAATGTGTCAGACAGATTCTGACCAATCGGAACAATGATCATTGCCGTTGCCGAAGGCGCTGTCTTGGTATGCGAAAGCTCACTCTTTCCGCAACTGACAGAAAATGTCTGCGTCGCCAGAATACCCCGCGCCGCCTTGGCTTCCGAGATCGAACTTACGTTCTCGACATCCTCATGATCGAACAGGACCTTGGCGTTGTCTGCGTTATTCTCGGCGGCAAGGACTGTCCATGCACGCCAGATCTTCGGTTCAAAATCGGGGATCTGCCCGAATGGATACTTCTCGTCGAATAGCCAGAATCTGTCTCGCCATTTTTCCAGATAGGCACCGATCCTGTCAGCAGGAAGTCCATCCCGGAACAGGACCTTTGCCTGATCGATGTCCGTCGGTCCCTCCAAGGCGCGATACAGGACCGCCAGCAGGAATCGGTAGAGCGAAGCCACCACCAGAGGCGAAGGATCCTCGATGCCGGAAAGCTCCTTGGCTGTGAGCAGAACCTCTTTGATGCCCAGTTCCGCAAAGGAGCCATCCTTGCGTCGAACCGGAATCCAGGGCTCGTCGATGAGATTGAAGCGACTCACGAATTCTCCTTTGTTGTATACACCAGCCCCAACGCATCATCGAGCATGACCGATGGATCTTCGACCCAGGCCCCGTCCTCGTTCAATTGCAGCGGAATACAGTTGCGAAGCAGCGCCGACTTTGCCCATCCTTCCGGCACCCCCAGCTTCTGCAATCGTTTGACCACGCCTTTGCGAGAAACGCTGAGGGATCGCAGAGACCACGACTTTGCCGTCTGGAAATCCGGCTCAATTGCCGGCTGAAAACCGTCATTGGCGTACAGAGAAATCACTACCGCCGAGGCATCGCTCAAACGCGTCTTGGCAACCAGTGAGGAATGGATTCCCAGCTCGTCCTCATCGAACTTCGTCAGCGAAAGACTCTTCCACTCGGCGGTCTTTGGATCTCCGAGCGAAACAGCTTGATTGGCCAGAGCCTTGTGAGCGTATTCCTCTCCGTCCTCCGTCATCATGGCCACATCGACACGTTCACGCAAGGCAGCCGACAACTCGACACCATCTTCGTAGACCGCCTTCACCATCCCATCGATGTCGTCAGGTAGAGCCAGGGAGTCGCGCTGTTTCAGAAGTGCCCACGTTCTCAGGAGAACATCCTCGCGATACACGGCTCCCCACCAAAGAGGCTTGCCCAAATCTGGCGGCTCCTGGCCATCCAGCCCTGCGACCAGCAAAGTCGGACTTGAAATCGGGCGGACCGGGCGTGCATGGCGCCACAAGCGGCCAGCGCGCTGGAGGACAAGATCGATGGGCGCAAGATCCGTGATCAGACAATCGAAGTCCAGATCCAGACTCTGCTCGGCAACCTGGGTTGCGATCAAGATCTTCTTCCCTTCCCGAGATCCACTCTTCCCGAAGAGTGCCAAAGCCAAATCTTCGCGCACCTGGCGCTTATCGGCCGGAAACCTCGCATGGAACAGATAGACCTCGGTGCCATCGGCCAATCTGCACCCGACAGTATTGCCCCCGGTGCAAATGACCTCTGAGGATGGAAACAACCGATAGAGATCCTGCGCCCGCTGCACGGTATTGACTAAGGCCAAAGTCAATCCTCCGTTCTCCGTGCGCAGCAGCAACTCATCGCGGATCCGATCAAGGTCCGGAGAGATTCCCTCGATCTTGATGCATCTTCTGCGGGCCGGATCGGCCTGGAAGGCAATCTGCTTGACACAGCCCTGTTTGAAGATGGACAGCCGCGGATAGGACGCCTCGGGGACAGGCATTTCCGAGCCGACAATCCCTGCAAGCTTGTCCCTGAAGGATGGCGGCAAGGTCGCCGACAGGAGAATCACGGAGGAGTCGAGCGCCAGCAGCCAACGCAGCAAATTGACCAGAAGAGTCCCCGTGTAAGCGTCATAGGCATGGATCTCATCGAAGACCACAACGCGATTGGCCAAACCCCACAGTCTCACGAAATTGTGACGCACTGGCAGGATCGGCATGAGCGCTTGATCGACGGTGCCGACACCGTATTCGGATAGCAGAGCCCGCTTCTTGTGCGTGAACCACTCCCCGGCTTTGATGCTACCATCCCCCCCATCTTCTGCATGAATGCCCCGCAACCGCAGATCCTGGAACGAATCATTCAGCAGGGTGCCACCGTGGAGAAGTTGGAGATCCAAGTGCCGATCCCCATGGAAACCCTTCAGAAACTCCAAGGAACGACTGAACATCGCATTCCCCGTAGCCTTGGTCGGGAGCGCGATGTACAAGCCGCGATGTCCCAAGCGGCGCTGCAATTCCAGATGCGCGTAGAAGGCGGCTTCCGTCTTTCCTTCGCCCATTGGCGCTTCGACCAGCAGAATGCATGGCTCGGTTGCTGTGGAAACCGCCTTGGCCACCGCATCCTGCAGCGGTCGGGGCGCAAATTCAAACACATCAGCAAAGGATTTCTCCGAGTCCAAGAGAGGTTTGCGAGCAAACCACCCGATGGAGTCAAGAGCCGCTTCGGCATTTCCACGCCGTTTCGCACACCACGCCCCACGATCAGCACAATCTTCCGGTGTCCCGAAGGGGAACCATTCGTCGTTGGATCCGATCCAATCTGCAAAACTCGTAAGTCCGGCTAGCAGCATGAACTCTGGCCCCGACAAAGTCGCCTTGGTCGGAAGAACCTCAGCACCCAAAGTTTCCATCAAGGCATCAAAAAGGCTATGCCGAGCCTCTTGCCAATCGTCTCCGCCCAATGACTTCCAATTGCCGCCAAGACTATCGAGTTTGCTGGGGCTCGCCCGTTCCCCATGATGGCAACCCACGGCATCGGCAACGAGTTCGGCAAGGTCTTCCGCCCAACCAAGTTCGATCAATAGATCGGTAAGGACAAGCTGGCTCACGAAGGCATGGTTAATCGCCGTATCCACATTCCGGCCCCGCTCTAGCCCCATCGCATCGATAAAGGTCCGCGCAGGATCCCACTTGAGCTGAAAGCCAGGACAGGCTTTACCCAGGTCATGGCAACCAATCAAGAGCAACAGCCAGGGCCGCGCTTGTTCCCACGGCAATCCAAGACAGGCCGCCAGTTTCTGGCGGGTCGATTCCGGCTCACGAGCCAGGATCGCATCAGCCGCGACAGCAACATCAAGCAAATGCAAAGCAAGGGGATGCCATATTCCTTGGGCTTGTTGGGTCTTCGCCCAAAACTTGACGCACTTCACTTTTCACACACAGCAGGCACGGGAACCTCCGGGGCAGACTCAAAGCTAATCCAAATGCAGGAGAGAAGCCTCCAACATCAAGCACTTACAACAAACCTACCCCCGTTTTCCGGCAGGTCAACCAGAGTACCCCCAACGTGGGACACCCCCGGAACAGGTGTTCATGAAACGCAAAAGGGCCCCCGCCCTTCGTGCAACCAGAGGACTGGTCGAACGAGGCCGAAGGCCCTTAAGCATCAGGACTGGAAGAAAAGCCGGCTCCGTGCGGTCAAACTCAGCGCCGATTCCCCTCCTCCCGCCTGTCAGCAGAAGGCCGTATCCCTCTCTCGAAGGATACGGCCTTTACTTTGCGGTCTCTGTCGTGGCGTCGGTCGTGCCGGCGGCGGCGCGACGGGGAGCCTTACGATCCATCAGGCGGGTTCCACCGACCAGGCTGTACTGGTTGGAGTTGCGCCCGAAGAAGCCCTTGAAACCCGCACGGCTGCGGATACAGGCCTCACGGACCGTCTCACGATGGCCTTCCAGGTGCATGTCAATGTCGGCCAGCGACTGGGCAAGCTCAAGCCTCTTCTGGAGAATCGCGGAATAGTCGTTGAAGAGGGTCTCCATCCCATTGACCGTGAGGTCAGCGAGCTGGAACTGCGGATTGGTCTTCCAGACGTTGAGCACCTGGAGTGCATCGTTGCGGACCTGATCGTCGGTCATTGTTGCCATAGCTGCATTGTCGATTCTGCACATTGCGATAAACCACCATCCGTGCGATACGGTGATCCCATGATTGCGCGGAGAAAAGTGCTTCAGGACCCCGCCCCCGGAAATCCCGGACATGGAGTGCGCATCCCGAAGCGCTGAAAGGAAGATAACGACGAGTGAACGAAAAAGCAAACACAAATTATCACTCAAAGATCAAGTCTGCTAGACTGCCAACACACCCACAACAAAAAGCGGTCAAGAATTTCAGCATGTCTAGATGTCGCGCCTTGAGTCCAGATCAGGAGACCATCAAACATCAACGAATCATGATCTATTGATGCGTAAGATCCACCCCTCCACGAGGAACACACAAAAATGAAATCGCATTCATGGCGCGGCAAAATGGACAAATAAATCTCAATAAAGACAAATATGAGGGAGAGTCAATCTCCACCCCCACAGCATGGATCACGTCGAGGAAAAGGGGGGCACGCTCCTCCTAAAGAGTCCTGGACTTGATCCCCAACCTTCGGGACTTGATCCCCGACCCTCGGGACTTGATCCCCGACCCTCGGGACTTGATCCCCAAACCTCGGGACTTGATCCCCGACCCTCGGGACTTGATCCCCAAACCTCGGGACTTAATCCCCGACCCTCGGGACTTGATCCCCAAACCTCGGGACTTAATCCCCGACCCTCGGGACTTGATCCCCAAACCTCGGGACTTGATCCCCAAACCTCGGGACTTAATCCCCGACCCTCGGGACTTGATCCCCAAACCTCGGGACTTGATCCCCAAACCTCGGGACTTGATCCCCAAACCTCGGGACTTAATCCCCGACCCTCGGGACTTGATCCCCAAACCTCGGGACTTGATCCCCAAACCTCGGGACTTGATCCCCGACCCTCGGGACTTGATCCCCAAACCTCGGGACTTGATCCCCAAACCTCGGGACTTGATCCCCGACCCTCGGGACTTGATCCCCAAACCTCGGGACTTGATCCCCAAACCTCGGGACTTGATCCCCGACCCTCGGGACTTGATCCCCAAACCTGCAGTTTTTTGCACTGGCGTGCGGCCGTTGCTTGGGGCCTCCTGCCCCAAACCCCGGCCTAGGGCCACTGGCGGCCCTAAGAACCGCCACCAGGGCGTTCCGCCGCCCTGGACCCCACGGATTTCCGCAACCACTTCACCCCTCGTGCCACCACTTGCGGTCAGCAACCTTGCAACAGAACCGGCCGCAGCCATGCCCCACGCGATCAGGATCGCAACATGGGGCCCCACCAACGGGGAATGCAAAGATCTCGGGCTGCGCCCTCGTCTCGCGACGGGCGGCAACTCTTCGTCCTCGCAAGGACATGTCATCACAAGGACACGCCGTCGCAATGGGCAACTCCTCGCCCGGTTGTCCGTTGTTCTGCGGCTTGACGAGGCGAAGCGTCGGGGACGAGCGCCCTTTGCCGCAGCGCGGCAAAGCCCGGACTCCCCGCCCAAGCAAGCGCCTACGGTAAGATTCCCAAGACAACCGAACTGACTTCACAGCCAAGCGACCCACGGAGTGTCTCTATTGGGGATCCAAGGGGTGGAACCCCTGGCCGTGGTTTCCAAAGGGGCGCGGACAGCCCCTTTGGCCGGGTCTGGGCCGGAGGTCCAGAGCTAATAGCCCACGCAGGGCAAAATGGACAGACTCTGGGCCGCGCCAGACCAACCGCCGCTTGCAAGGCACGATCTAGGGTTGAGGCCCTCGTCTCCCAACGGACAACTCCTCGTCATCGCAAGGACACGCAATCGCAGGACACGCCTCACCCGGTTGTCCGTTGTTCTGCGGCTTGACGAGGCGAAGCGTCGGGGACGAGTGCCCTTTGCCGCAGCGCGGCAAAGCCCGGACTCCCCGCCCAAGCAAGCGCCTACGGTAAGATGCCAAAGACAACCGACCTGACTTCACAGCCAAGTGCCCCACGGAGTGTCTCTATTGGGGATCCAAGGGGTGGAACCCCTGGCCGTGGTTTCCAAAGGGGCGCGGACAGCCCCTTTGGCCGGGTCTGGGCCGGAGGTCCAGAGCAATCGCCGCACGCAGGGCAAAATGGACAGACTCTGGGCCGCGCCAGAGAAACCGCCGCACGCAGGGCATGATCTAGGGCTGAACGGTCACAAGCTTATTCCAAGACAATCGGCATGGATTGCTTTACGCCCGCCCCCTTGGTATCAAGGAAGTAAAGGCCTGCGGGGATATTCGACAACGAGAACGATGCCGCGTCTGCCGCGAGGAATTCGGCTCGGACCTTTCCATTGACATCCACGACCCTGACCTGCAGCTTGGTTCCGTCGACAGGCGAAACGTTCAGGGTCCTGCCTTTGACGGAGGCCATCGGTGTGCTGCTGCTGCGGTTTTCGATGGCGGTACTGCCGCCGAGAGTGAGAAGGTTCTTTGTCACATTCGCCGAACCTTTGCCCGTCTTCGACGAACCCGTATAGGATTCGACCTTCATCGCGATTTCGTACAATGGGCATTCCAAGATCTTCATCCCGGCTTTGTCCCATGCCTCAAAGTGCTTGGAGATGGTGACCGTGCCGCTTTGCCGGTGGCTGCTCGTGCTCTTGGGAACGCTGAAGTACTGCTTGAAGTTGCCGCTCCCGGTCAGCATGGCCTGATTGATTCGGTCGGCGATCCAAAGCTCATACACGATTCCGTCGACCGTCGCCTCGCCGTACTTCTTCGCATTGGTGCCACCGGAAGCCGGGTTGAAGCTTCCACGGTCTTGAATCATATAGTATTCGATCTCATTCGAGAAACTTGCGCTCTGGCCGCTTTCGGTTTTTGTCGGCACACTTCCCGACGGATAATACGCCCAGCCATAGATGCCCAGCATCTTCACATTGTCACCGGAAGACCAGGTCGCCGCGAAATCCAGAGTGATGTTGCCGATCGACTTGGCCGTGGTGGTGCTTGACGAACCCCATTTTTTGCCGGCCCGAAAGAGGATATTCTCCGTACCGTTCCATGTCGCCTCGAAGGTTCCGCCGTTGACGTTCGTGCTGCCTCCCGAGATCTTCATGCTGACCGTGCCGCTGTTGTTCTGATTCCAGAGCTCGTAATCAATGCCATTGCAATTGCGGATCGTGCTGGTCGTCCAGGTGGCGCACTGTCCCCAAGACAGCGAAGACCCGACGGCAACGCACGCAGCGGCTACGGCAAAAATCTTTTTGAGACTCATATCCCACACTCCCTGGCACAGGTAAACTCGAGCATCATTGCTTGGTCGTGCTCCACTAGGAAGGTAAGGCCATTTTTCCACGGCTGTAGGCCGTTCTGCGGCAGATCCTGCGGATTCTTCTCCAGGACGCAGCGCGTCAGAGGCGCAACGCCCACCAAGACCGCCAAGACCAGCGGATGGGCGTTTCCCCAAAAGTCAATCCGTCATCGCAGCATCACCTCAGGCGCATTTACGAATTTGAGACTCCCCTTGCACAACATCCCTCTCCCCAAACTATCAAACATATAGGCCTTACCCTTTTTGTAGCCGATAATGAGTGGATAGGCAAAGGGCCGAGCACCCGGAGGTCCTTCCAGAGAAACATCGCGCGATTCAAACCGTTCATATTCCGCCAGAATTCGAATCCCAGAATTGCTTATGATCCCGTATTTTCCGTTTTTCCGAACCTTGAATGCCAGAATATCAGGATCCGAGTTGCCAAGGAAAATGTTCACATAAGGAAAGCTCTCAATCGAGTTCCATTTGCCCAAGGGGATCTCCTTCCCCGTCGAATCATCGATCAAGGCCATGAGCGTTCCGGAGCGCACGGAATGAGCCGAAGGACACCTTGCACTAAACCAGATCCCCGAAGAGCTTACGGAGTCATATTTTGCCGGAACCTTTACCTTTCCATCCGGGGTGAAATATCCCCACTTTCCATGAGAACGAAATGGAACCAAATTCGACTCGCTTCTTGCCATCGAAGCGCCAAGCTGAATGAGGAGGATGGTTGTGAGGAAAGATATTTTCATGGGGATATGCTTCGATTCAGGTGCATGAATTCATATGACATCAATATTTGACAACGACCAAGGGCGAGATGTGCCGGGATTTTTCCAGCTAGGGAATATTAAGTCACCACGCGGATTGTCGTTTCTTTTTCTGAGCTGCGCTCGGCTTACGCTTGGGGCCTCCTGCCCCAAACCCCGGCCTAGGGCCTCCGGTGGCCCTAGGAACCTCCGCCAGGGCGTTCCGCCGCCCTGGACCTCACGGATTTCCGCAACCACTTCACCCCTCGTTCCACCACTTGCGGTCAGCAACCTCGTGCGTGCATGACCCTCAGCTTGCCCCACGCGATCAGGATCGCAACATGGGGCCCCACCAACGGGGAATGCCAAGATCTCGGGCTACGCCCTCGTCTCGCGACGGGCGGTAACTTCTCGTCCTCGCAAGGACACGACATCGCAAGAACACGCATCACACGGACACGCGTCACCCGGTTGTCCGTTGTTCTGCGGCTTGACGAGGCGAAGCGTCGGGGACGAGTGCCCTTTGCCGCAACGCGGCAAAGCCCGGACTCTCCTCCCAGGCAAGCGCCTACGGTAAGATTCCGAAGACAACCGACCTGACTTCACCACCAAGCAACCCACGGAGTGTCTCTATCCGGGGGTCGAGGGGGATGGCAATCCCCCCGTGGCGGTTCCCAGGGGCGCCAGTGCCCCTGGGCCGGGTCTGGGCCGGAGGTCCAGAGCAATAGCCGCACGTAGGGCATAATCAATTATCCGGGGCCGCGCCAGAGCATCTGCCACACGCCGTGCAAACTCAAAATAACCGAGCGCCGCTCCAAAACCTACGCAAGGTCGGCCGGCACGATGCCCGTAATGTCCGTCACAAATGCCCACTCGCAGCCACGATCCAGCAGCTTGCGAGCATCCTCAAGTGATTTCTGCCGGATGCCCTCTTCAAGGCCTTCTGCCTTGCCTTCCGCTTTTCCCTCGGCTTTGCCTCTTATCAAGATCTGTTCTTCCCAAGTCATGGTCACCTCTCTGGTGGCTGGATGTAGCGCATAGGTCAAGGCTTCCCGTGCGTCTGTATCACTGCGTCTGAATATATATCGGAGCACCACGCGAAGAAAGCGCAAGGCCAGGTCGTGGTCCACCGGGCCATCGGCGGGGCTCAAACGCTCCATCAAGCCCTTGACCTCTTCCCGCGTGAAGATCGCCTTCATCAGCTCCATCGCAAGCAGCACGGAGCGGTTCCCGTAATGCGCACGCAGTTCTTCCCCGGAGGTGCGGGCCAAGTCGATCAGCAGAAAGCTGAAGTCCGGCAAGAAGGGGCGCAACCGCTCCGGAAAGGCCGCCATCGACTGAGACAGACTGCGGACGGTCCAGGCCTCGCGACCTTGGTACAGAACGATCGGGATCACTGCCGGCAGCGGCTGACCCGATTTTTCGGTACGCTGCCAGATCCCGAGCATGTACGAAAGCAACTGCAAATGCGGATGCTTGGGTGCCCAGGACTTGTGCTCCAAAAGGATCGCCACATAAGCAGTCGAGTCAGCCAAAGGGCAGGAAAAGACAAGGTCCGCGTAGGTCTCGGCCAGTTCCTCCGAAAGGAAACTCTCGCTCTCCCGCTCCATCCGACTCAGATCAAGAAGCTCACGAACATCCGGCGGCAGCGTGTCACGAAGGAAATCACGAGCCCGATCCAAGTCTGCAAAAATCTCCTTGAAGAACTCGTCATGTGGCGAAGGCTGGCGCGGCGGCATAATATGAAGCTATCGCATAGTGAACAAAATAGCAATACTTTCTGAGTTCTTTGTTGAGCTGCGCTCGGCTATTGCTTGGGGCCTCCTGCCCCAAACCCCGGCCTAGGGCCTCCGGTGGCCCTAGGAACCTCCGCCAGGGCGTTCCGCCGCCCTGGACCTCACGGATTTCCGCAACCACTTCACCCCTCGCGCCACCACTTGCGGTCAGCAACCTCGTGCGTGAATGACCCTCAGCTCGCCCCACGCGATCAGGATCGCAACATGGGGCCCCACAAACGGGGAATGCCAAGATCTCGGGCTAAAGCCCTCGTCTCGCAACGGACAACTCCTCGTCATCGCAAGGACATGTCGTCACAAGGACACGCCGTCGCAACAGGCAATGCCTCACCCGGTTGTCCGTTGCCCTGGCGCTTGACAAGGCGAAGCGTCGGGGACGAGTGCCCTTTGCCGCAATGCGGCAAAGCCCGAACTCTCCTCCCAGGCAAGCGCCTACGGTAAGATTCCCAAGACAACCGACCTGACTTCACCGCCAAGTGCCCCACGGAGTGTCTCTATCCGGGGGGCGAGGGGGATGGCAATCCCCCCGTGGCGGTTCCCAGGGGCGCCAGTGCCCCTGGGCCGGGTCTGGGCCGGAGGTCCAGAGCAACAGCCGCACGCAGGGCATAATCAATTATCCGGGGCCGCGCCCAAGCAACAGCCGCACGCAGGGCAAACCCAACGAACCCAACCGCCGCCGGCCGCGGCCCCGGCCCTCACCGCGCGCGCATCACGAACGCCAGCACCTCGGCCACCGCCGCGTACATCTCGGAGGGAATCTGATCCCCCGGCTCGGCACGAGCATAGAGGGCGCGGGCCACCGGAGGGTTCTCCACCAGCGGCACACCGGCCTCGCGGGCCAGCTCGCGGATGCGGAAAGCCAGGTGGTCGGCGCCCTTGGCCACCACCACCGGGGCCGGGTCCACGCCCTGCACGAAGCGCAGGGCCACCGAGAAGTGGGTCGGGTTGGTGATCACCACCGTGGCGGTGGGCACCTCCCGCAGGGCGAAGCGCTTGTGCATCTCCGAGCGCATGCGGCGCCGCTTGTTCTTGACCTGCGGGTCGCCGTCGGACTGGCGCGCCTCGTCCTTGACCTCCTGCTTGGTCATCTTCATCTTCTTGTGGTGGGTGCGCTTCTGCCAGAAGAAGTCCGCGACCCCTACCAGGATGAGCACCAGTGCCATCTTGACCACCGCCCAATAGGCGACCTGCATGGTGAAGGCCACCTGGGAAAGGAAGGGCCACGCGGCCATGGCGCCGAACTGCGGCAGGCTCTTGTTGACCGAGAGCCAGGCCACCCAGCCCACCACGGCGATCTTGGCCACACCCTTCAAGAGCTCCACGACCGAGCGCTTGCTGATCATCTGCTTGAGGCGGCTGGTGCTGAAGATCGCCCCGAAGTCGGGCTTGAGCACCTTGGTGGTCCAGTTGAGGCCGACCATCCCCAGCGTCACCGCCACGGCCGCGAAGAGGATCGAAAGCAGCACCGGCAGGAGAATCTTCATCAGCTCGATCATCCCGAAGGCAAGCCCCGTCTGAAGGTTGTCCTCGGAGAACTTCCAGACCGAGATCGAACGGAAGGCCCGGATCATCAGGGACTTCAGCCCCTCGAAGAGCCCCACCCCGCTGACCCACAGGGAGATGGCGCCAAACAGGAGCGTGGAGGCCTGCAGCAGGTCCTGGCTCTTGGGCATCTGCCCCTTCTTGCGCGCCTCCTCGAGCCGCTTCCCGGAAGGTTCCTCGGTCTTCTCGTCCTCGTCCATCTCAGTGCATCTTCCCCAGGAGCGTGAGCGAGGTGTTCACCAGATGCTCGTGCCAGCCCCGGAACCCTTCCAGGATCCACGGCAGCGACACGCCCGTGACAAAGCAAGCCGTCACGATCTGCAGGGGCATCGAGATGATCCACACGTTCATGGACGGCATCACGCGCGAGAGCACCGCCAGCACCAGCGTCAGAAGAAGCAAGGCCATCAGCACCGCCCCGGCCAGTTGCAGCCCGATCAGAAACGAGGCGATCAGGACTTCGACCAGCTGCGGCACCAGCGCCGAGGCCTCGAGCCGGACCTCGCCCAGCGGCGCGATGCGGTACGAGTCGGCCAGGATCCTCAGCAGATGGAGATGCCCACCTCCCAGCACGAAGGCCACCGAGGCGCAGATGGACAGGAACTGTCCGAAGAGCGCCGCCGGCATGCCCGTCATGGGATCGAAGAGCTCCACCATCGAGAAGCCCGCCGCCGAGTCGATGAGCGAGCCGGCGCTTTCCAGCGCCAGGAAGGAGAGCGAGAGCACGTAGCCCGTGATCACGCCCAGGATCGCCTCGCGCAGCACCAGGAGCATGTAGGCGGGCACGCCCGTGGGCAGCGCCCACTCGCGGTGCGGCAAAAGCGGGAAGAGCAGGAAGGCCAGCAGGATGGCAAGCACCGGGCGCACCCGCACCGGCACGGCCTGGCTCCCGAACACCGGCAGGAGCGACATCACGGCCGTCATGCGGGCCAGCACCAGCACGAAGATCTGAAGCTGCCCCGAGAAGAGCGTCCCCAGGTCGGGAATGCCGCTCAGTCCCGGCATCAGGAGGGGTCCGGACGCCTCATGGCTTCACCTCGCCCATGAGCTCGACCATGTGGGTGAAGTAGTCGCGGAACAGATGCATCATCCACGGGAAGACCAGCACCAGCACCACGCCCGAGACCACCAGCTTGGGCAGGAAGGTCAGCGTCATCTCGTTGATCTGGGTGGCCGCCTGGAACACCGAGACCAGCAGGCCGATGACCAGCGTGGCCGTGAGCACCGGAGCGCACAGCAGCAGCGAGACCCACAGGGTCTGGCGGATGAGGTCTACGATCGAGGCGTCGGTCATGGCGTTCCCCTCAGCGGAAGCTCTGCACGAGACCGTGCGTGACAAGGTTCCATCCGTCCACCGAGACAAACAGGATCAGCTTGAGCGGCAGGCTCACCATCACCGGCGGCAGCATCATCATGCCCAGGGCCATCAGGATCGAAGCCACCACCATGTCGATCACCAGGAACGGCAGATAGATGAGGAAGCCGATGAGGAAGGCCGTCTTGAGCTCGGAGATCATGTACGAGGGGATGAGCACCGCGTCGGGGATGTCCTCCACCGTGCGGGGCCGGGGGGTCTTGGAGATCTTGACCATGGTGGCCAGCTCGTTCTCGCCGGTCTGCCGCAGCATGTAGGTGCGCATGGGCTTCATGGCACGGTCCACGCCTTCCTTCCAGGTGATCTCCTGGGCCAGGTAGGGCTGCAGGGCCAGGTCGTTCATCTCCTTGAGCTGCGGCTGGAGCACGAACCAGGTCAGGAAGAGCGAGAGGCCCACGATGATCTGGTTGGGCGGGGTCGTCTGGGTGCCCAGCGCCTTCTTGAGAAATCCCATCACCGTGACGATGCGCGTGAACGGCGTCATCATCAGGAGGATGGCCGGGGCCAGCGAGAGGATGGTGAGCAGGAACACCACCTGCATCGCCACCGAGGCTTCCTGCGGGGTGCGGGCCTGCTCGAGACCCACCGAGATCTTGGGGATCACCTGCGGGAGCGCATTGCTGGCCAGCAAAAGAAGCGGGGAAAGCCGCCACCAGCGCATGCCTTATGCCCCTCCCTGGGAACCGGGCTTGCGAAAGCGGTCCAGCAGCGTGTCCAGTGCCACGCTGAAGTCGCGGGTCGAGACCGAACCGGCGCCCAGTTCGGCGATGATCTCGGCAGCCTCGTTGTCGCGGAACTCGCCCACCGGCGCGACCCCGTGCGAGGTGGTCACCACGGCCACCACGCGGTTGTGCAGACGCACCAGGTGCAAGGCCTTCCCGGGAGCCAGGGTGCGGGTCTCCAGCACATCGACGATCCCCGACTGGCTGCGCACGGCGCGGCGTCGGAGCTTGGACCAGGCAAACAGCGCCCCAAAACCCAGGCCCGTCACGACCGACAGCGAAAGCAGCACCTGGACCACCAGCATTCCCAGGGTGCGGCCATCCACGACGCCGGTCTTGGCCTTGGTCTCCTGGTCGATCTTCTCGTTGACCCGGTTGAGGATCCCCGTGCCGGTGGTGTCGGCGGGCAGCTCGGGCGGAGGGGGCAGCGAATCGGCCAAGGCCAGCGTCGCGGTCAGGAACAGCAGGGCCATCAGCTTGCGCAGGAGGCTCGTGGGCATGGTACGTCTCTCAGGAGCGAAGGATGAAATAGCCAACCAGGAAGTTGGTGATCAGGATGGTCACCGCAGAGGCCTGCACCGAGTGTTCGATGGCACGCCCCACGCCCTCGGCGCCGTTGCGGGCCCGGCAGCCGGAGAAGCATCCGTAGGAGGAGAGGATGAATCCGAAGACCACCGACTTGATCATCGAGACCCAGACGTCCTGGTCCGCGTAGAAGAGGCGCACGCCCTTCCAGAAGATGCCGGGCTCCATCTCCTTGAACATCAGGCTCATGCCCAGGGCGCCCATCAGGGCCACGAAGGCCGAGATCACGGTGAGCACCGGCAGCATCACCACGCTTGCCACGATGCGCGGAGCCACCAGGAAGCGGTAGCGGTCCAGGCCCAGCACGTCCATGGCGTCCAGCTGCTCGGTCACGGCCATCGAGCCCAGCTCCGAGGTCATGCCCGCCCCGGTGCGTCCGGCCACCACAAGAGCGGTGAGCACGGGGCCCATCTCCAGGATCACGGTCTTGCCCACCGCCACGCCCACGAAGCTGATGGGGATGATGTCGGCGAACATGTAGCCGGCCTGCCAGGCCGTCACCATGCCGGTGAAGAGGTTGGTCGTGGCCACCAGCGGGATCGATGAGATGCCGATGGAGTACATCTGCTCCATGGTGAGATGGAAGTTCTTGAAGATCATCGGCAGCGCCCGCAGCGTGCGCAGGTTGAACATCACGTAGTCGATCACGACGGCGACGCCGCCCTGGATCCACTCGCCGATCCAGACCATCAGCTGATCGAGGTTGTGCATCCACCTCTCGAGGGAGGAGGGCCCGGGTCCGGTCCGGGGAAGGTCTTCAGGCATGCGTCAAGAATAGCTTTCAAGCGCTGGCGGGAACACGGCTTTTCGGGGGGTGGCGCCAGGGACCGTCACCCGCCCCGCGCAGGCGCCATGCGCCGCAGCGGGACCGGCGGGCGCAGACCCCGCATGGCCGGAAGGCGGCAGGAACGACGGGGCCCTGCGGAGGCTGCGTGCCGAAGCCGCGGCACGCGGCGAAGGCATAGGGCCCGACCGAAGGGGCGCCCAAAGAAAAAGGCACCCCGAACGGAGTGCCCTTGCGTTCTCAATGCGGACGATCAGGGATCAGGGAACCACGACCTTGCGCGATCCGGCCCGGCCCAGGTCCACGATCCAGACGCCGGCTCCCGGAGCCGTGAGCGTCGCGGAACCCGAGACCAGCTCGCGGGCCTCCACCAGGGTACCGCGCGCATCCAGCAGGCGCGCCATTCCCGTGCCATCCACGCGCAGGGTGCGTCCGCTCTGGACCAGACGCACTCCTGCCGCGCCCGAGGAAGCAGAACGGATGCCCGATCCGACGGCCAGGCCCGGGCTGCCCCAGGCCTTGAACTTGCCCGAGACGTGCAGGAGGTTGAGCATCTGCACCATGCCGTTGTAGTAGCGGTAGGTTCCCGTGGCGGTGGGGGTCTTCCAGAGATCGCTCACGAAGCTCCAGTCGCTGGCGCGGTCGGAGGCCAGCACGGCGGTCGCGTTGGCGGCCGTGAGGCTGGTGGCTCCGTACTCCACATCGGCCACGCCGTCCAGGCTGTACTGGGCCTTGTAGGCGCCCTGGCCGGCGAAGAAGCCCAGCTCCTGCTTGACCAGGCGCATGGCGCCGGTGTCTTCCATGAACCAAGCCCAGCTGAAGCCCATGTTCGAGCCCACGCGGTGCGCGTCGGAGGAGAACTTGTGGGAGTTGGCATTGAAGTCGGTGGCCTTGGCAGCCCCCTCGAAGGTGCAGTAGTCGGGGAAGAGCCCGGTGACGGCGTGCGAGGCGCGCTTGAGCAGGGCCCACGAGGTGTCGGCCATCGCGGCGTACAAGCCGTCCTTGCGGTCCTTCGCGAAGGCGTCCCAGGCGCGGTAGAAGCCCGGCAGGTGGTAGGACGGGTCGGAATACGGATCGGACACCTGGGCGGGGCTGAATACGACCTGCTTGCGCGTCGGGTGGATGAGCGGGAGCATGGAGGCGGTCGGAGCCTTGGTGATGTAGCCCAGCAGGCTGTCGGCCTGCTCCTGGTAGTTGAAGATCCCCGTGCCGTTGCCCCAGCGCTTGGCGGCAAAGAACAGCGAGGTGACGAAATACTCCTCGCCGTCGGGGGCCGGGTTGTAGTCGTTGGGCGTGTAGGGCGGCGTGTTCGAGACCTTCCAGGCGAAGTAGCCCTGGAGATCCCCCGACGGCTGCTGCATGTGGGTCTTGGCGAACTTCCACAGCTTGTCGAAGAGGTCCTTGCGATCCATCTGAAGCGCCACCATCATGCCGTAGCTTTGGCCTTCGGTCAGGACGTGCCCATCGACATCGTGGATGAATCCCATCGTGGTGTCGTCGGACGCCAGGCGGAAGAGCCGCTCGGTGGCGCTGTCGCCGGTCAGGAAGAGCTGCGAGAAGGCCGCGTCCACCTTGGCGTCGATGGTCTCGTCGGCGTAGCCCAGCTCCTTGAAGAGGTTGCGGTACTTGCCGGTGAACCACGCGCCCTGGGTGGGCTGGGCGATGGTGGTGGGCAAGGCCGAGGGAACGGTGTCCAGCACGAAGTCGTCGAAGCTGTAGGTTCCCTTCTCGGCACCCACGTAGAGGTTCAGGCGCAGCGAATCGATTCCCGTGGCGGGCGAGGTGTACCAGACCTCGTACTGCTTCCAGGTGGTGGACAGACCGAAGTCCCAGCCGGTGAGATAGCCGTAGCCTCCGGCAGGGCCTCGTGCGGCGGCGACCGCCAGCTTGCGCGAGGCGTCGGCCTTGCCCCAGAAGGTCAGGTGGTAGACCTTGCCCTTCTCCGCCTTCCAGGTCTGCGGGGGCTGGAGCTGGACATCCCAGTTGTTGCCGTTGATGCCGGTGACCGTGATCACGGCGCCCTGGGTGCCGGAGCGGGCGGCGGAAGCATCCACGTCCATGCTGGCCTCGGGCGTGCCCGTGGTGGTGGTATTGGACGCATTGACGTACAAGGTCCACTTCGACGTCCCGGTCTCGAAGCCGGGATTGGGGAGGTAATTCAGGGGGGCAGCCGCTCCGGCGGTGCCCAGGGCGGCCGCCAGGCCAAGAACTCGACGCATGCAATCTCCTCAAAGGGTGATGGATGGAATGGTGGTTTCCCTTGAGAGATATCCATCGTTAGGCAGTCGGACCGCGGATTTCGCGGCAGAGCTGTTGTCAAATTATCACACCTCGCCCCCGGAGCGCGACAGGCGGCACGGAACGGACCGGAGAATGCTACCTTTCCCGCCTCGCAAGCCGTTGCGCAGGGCCCTTAGCTCAGTTGGTTAGAGCACGCGACTCATAATCGCTTGGTCCCCGGTTCAAGCCCGGGAGGGCCCATCTTCCTTCCCTGCCGACAGCGCCGGATTTGACAATCCTTGTCTTACTGCGTATCGTATGGCTCCATGAGAAACCTACCATCGCTCATGGCAAAGCCTCCGACCCGCCTCGAACACGACCTCCTGGGAGACCGCCAGGTCCCGGGAGACGCCTACTGGGGGGTGCACACGTTGCGCGCCCTGGAGAACTTCCCCATCTCGGGCGTCCCCATCAGCCAGTACCCCGCGCTCGTGAACGCGCTGGCGTGCGTGAAACAGGCGGCGGCGCTGGCCAATCAGGAACTGGGCCTCCTGGACGAGCTCCGCACCCAGGCCATCGTGCAGGCCTGCGAAGAGATCCGCGAAGGGAGATGGCACGACCAGTTCGTCGTCGATGTCATCCAGGGAGGTGCCGGCACCAGCACCAACATGAACGCCAACGAAGTCATCGCCAACCGCGCCCTGGAGATCCTCGGGCACGCCAAGGGCGACTACGCGCAGCTGCACCCCATGGACCACGTCAACTGCAGCCAGAGCACCAACGACGCCTACCCCACCGCCCTCAAGGTGGCCCTGCATTTCCTGATCGGGACCCTGGTGGACGAGATGGGCGACCTGGAGGCGGCCTTCGGGAAGAAGGCCATCGAGTTCAGTTCGCTTGTGAAGATGGGACGCACCCAGCTCCAGGACGCCGTCCCCATGACGCTGGGCCAGGAGTTCCACGCCTGGGCCACCATGCTGGGCGAGGACCGCAGCCGCCTGCGCGAAGCGGGCAAGCTCGCCCACGAGATCAACATGGGCGCCACCGCCATCGGCACCGGGATCAACGCCCATCCCGACTACGCCGAGCTGGTAAGACAGAAATTGTCCGACCTGATCGGGGTCGAGCTCATCACCTCCCCCGACCTGATCGAGGCCACCCAGGACGCCGGCGCCTTCGTGCAGCTCTCGGGCGTGCTCAAGCGCACCGCCGTGAAGCTCTCCAAGACCTGCAACGACCTGCGTCTCCTGTCCAGCGGCCCGCGCACGGGCCTGGGCGAGATCTTCCTGCCCGCCGTGCAGGCGGGATCGAGCATCATGCCCGGCAAGGTCAACCCGGTCATCCCCGAGGTGGTGAACCAGATCGCCTTCGTGGTGATCGGCAACGACATCACCGTGACCTTCGCGGCCGAGGGCGGGCAGCTCCAGCTCAACGCCTTCGAGCCCATCATCGCCCGCAGCCTGTTCCAGAGCCTCTCGTACCTGGCCAACGGCTGCCGGACCTTGCGGGAACGCTGCGTGGAAGGCATCACCGCCGACCACGAGCAACTGCGGATGAACGTGGAGAATTCGGTCGGCATCGCCACCGCGCTCAATCCACACCTGGGCTACGCCAAGGCCACCGCCATCGCCCAGGAGGCCCACCGCACCCGGCGGCGCGTGCGCGACCTGGTGTTGGAGCAGGGCCTGCTTTCGGCCCAGGAGCTCGACGAGATCCTCTCTCCCCAGCGTCTGACCGCCCCCCACCGCGCCTGAGATCACCAAGGCCTTCTCCATCCGGAGAGGGCCTCTGCAATTCCTGAGGCCTGCGCCTCGGGAGCAGGGTCGTTCCGTCGTTTCCCGCTCGGAAGCCGCGTCGCAAAGGCAGACGGCGACATTTCAAAAAATCTGCGGGAAATCGCACATTCGCATCCAGCGATACCGTATGCTATGTGACGGGATATAACCATGAGGGGGTTCAGATGAATCGATCGTCACCTTCGGCCAGCTATATGTTTCTGATTGCCGGGAGCGCTGCGCTGGGCGGATTTCTCTTCGGCTTCGACACCGCCGTCATCAACGGGGCCGTGCTCGCGTTGAAGGCGCACTTCGCCGCCGGGGACTGGGAGATCGGCTTGTCCGTCTCGCTTGCCCTGCTGGGAGCCGCCGCCGGCGCCTTCTTCGCCGGCCAGTTCGCCGACCGCTTCGGTCGCAAGCCCTGCATGTTGGCGGCCGCCGTCCTCTTCTTCATAAGCTCCATCGGATCGGGACTGCCCTCGGGCATCCAGGCCTTCATCTTCTGGCGCGTGATCGGCGGACTGGGCGTCGGAACCGCCAGCGTGATCGCCCCGGCCTACATCGCCGAGACGGCCCGCGCCAGCTTGCGCGGGCGGTTGGGAAGCCTGCAGCAGTTCGCCATCGTCACCGGCATCTTCGCGGCCCTGCTCAGCAACTACGCCATCGTCTCCCTCTCGGGCGGCGCGGACAAGATCCTGTGGCTGGGCGCCTACGCCTGGCAGTGGATGTTCTGGGTCGGCACCGTACCTTCGCTCCTGTACGGCATCGCCGTATTCTTCATCCCCGAAAGCCCCCGTCACCTGGTGGCCCAAGGTCGTATCGAGGAATCGGGAGCCGTGCTCCTGCGGCTGGAAGGCGGCGATGCACGCGCCAAGGTCGAAGCGATCCGGGCAAGCCTGGGCGATCGCCATTCTCCCCGCTTTTCCGACCTGCTGATCGATGCCGGCAACGGCCTGCGGCGCATCCACCCGGTGGTGTGGTCGGGCATCGGGCTTGCGGTCCTGCAGCAGCTGGTGGGCATCAACGTGATCTTCTACTACGGCAGCACCCTGTGGCGTTCGGTGGGCTTCTCGGAGCAGGACTCCCTGATGATCAACGTCATCTCGAGCATCGTCAACATCGCCACCACCCTCATTGCCATCGCCACCGTGGACCGCGTGGGCCGCAAGCCGCTCCTGTTGGTGGGCAGCGTGGGAATGTTCGCGTCCTTGGCCGCCATGGCCGTCGTCTTCGCCACGGCCGCGCAGGTTGGAGGGCAACCCAGTCTCTCGGGCGTCTCTTCCTGGATCGGACTGGGAGCCGCCAACCTCTACATCGTGTTCTTCGGCATGAGCTGGGGACCGGTCATGTGGGTGATGCTGGGCGAGATGTTCAACAACCGCATCCGCGGTGCCGCCTTGGCCCTGTGCGGCCTGCTCCAGTGGCTGGCCAACTTCGCCGTGAGCACCACCTTCCCGCCGATGGCCTCGGGGATGGGCTTAGGGGGCGCCTACGGGATCTACGCCTTCTTCGCCTTCGCCAGCATCCTCTTCGTCTGGAAAGGCGTCCGGGAAACCAAGGGCATCGAACTGGAAGCCATGCAGTGACGCGGCGAGCCGCCAAGGCCTAGCCAAGCGCGGCTCTTCCCTTTCACCAGACACGACAAAGGCCCCCTCCATGCGGAGAGGGCCTTCTTCGTTTCAGTATCCGTCAGGGCGAGAATGCACCCCGACACACTCCCTAGCAAGCGAGATCGGGGAAGACTCCTAGAACTTGACGGGGGACTTCTTGCCCAGCTTCAGGTTGCGCACCTTCATCGGCAAGCTGAAGCAGCGGATGAAGCCGGTGGCGTCCTTCTGGTCGTACATCTCGACGTCCGAGAAGCCGCCCAGGTCGGCGTCGTAGATCGAGAACGGGCTCTCGACGCCGGCAAGCGTCGCGTTGCCCTTGTAGAGCTTGAGCTTGACGGTGCCGGTGACGACCTTCTGGGTCTCGTTCACGAAGGCGTCCAGCGACTGGCGCAGCGGGGCGAACCAGCGGCCGTCGTAGACGATGTCGGCGTACACGTCCGCCACGCGGCGCTTCTCGCGCAGGGTGTCGCGGTCCAGGACCAGCTGCTCGAGCCAGTCGTGGGCGGCGTACAGGATGGTGCCTCCCGGGGTCTCGTAGACGCCGCGGCTCTTGAGTCCCACGAGGCGGTTCTCGACCATGTCAAGCAAGCCCACGCCGTGCTTGGCGCCGATGGCATTGAGCTTCTCCAGGAGCTCGACGGCGCCCAGCTTCTTGCCGTCCACCGACACGGGGATGCCCTTGTCGAAGCCGATGGTCACGTACTCGCCCTTGGAGGGGGCCTTCTCCGGCGGGGTGGTCCAGCGCAGCATCTCGAAGCCGTGCTCGTTCTCGGGGTGCTCGAGCTTGCCGCCCTCGTGGGAGACGTGCCAGAGGTTCGCGTCCTCGGAGTAGATCTTCTTCTTGGTCGCGGTGACCGGGATCTTGTGCAGGTTCGCGTAGTCGATCGCCTCCTCGCGGGAGGTGATGGTCCAGTTGGGGTCCTTCCACGGAGCCACGATCTGGAGGGTCGGGTCGATGGCGGTGTAGGTCAGTTCAAAGCGGACCTGGTCATTGCCCTTGCCGGTGGCGCCATGGCCAACGGCGTCGCACTTCTCGGCCTGGGCGACCAGCACCTGGTGCTTGGCGATCACGGGGCGGGCAAACGAGGTGCCCAGCAGGTACACGCCTTCGTAGCGGGCGCCGGCCTTGAGCGTGGGCCAGACGTACTCCTCGATGAACTCCTTGCGCAGGTCCAGCACGACGCACTTCACGGCGCCGGTGGCCAGGGCCTTCTTGATCAGGGGCTCGGTCTCGACAGCGCCCTGGCCGATGTCGGCGGCGTAGGCCACGACCTCGCAGCCGTAGGTCTCCTTGAGCCAGGTGATCATGATGGAGGTGTCCAGACCGCCCGAGTAGGCAAGGCAGACCTTCTTGGGGGCCTTGACGCCGTTCACGTAGAGGATCGCCTCCTCCTTGGCGACCTTGGGCGCCTTGGGAGCGGCGGCCTTGGCGGCCGGGGCCTTCTTGGCTGCGGGGGCCTTGGCCTTGGTGGCCGATGCCTTCGTGGCGGCAGTCTTGGACATTCTCGGTTTCCTTGTGGAAGGAGTGTTCGGACGAAAGGCGCAAAGGTAAGTCCCGCACCGCACGATGGCCAGCGGTGGAGAGGGTTGCGCTCGCGTTTCAGCGGAGTCCCTGAGACCCGCGCCTCCAAGTCGTTCCGACGATCCGTCCCGTCCCGGGGACGACACCGACGACAGGATCTGTCAAAACTGCCCGATGCCGCACGCCATGGAAAAACGCATTCCATGCGTATATCTTGTGCCCAACCCCCACAGCGGGCATCGTACGTTCATCGTTTCAAAGGAACCCCAATGCGCAAGACCATTTCCTTCTTCGTCCTCGCCGCCACCCTCGGCCTCTCCACGGTCTCCCTGCAGGGATGCTACGGCTCCTTCGGCCTCACCAAGAAGGTCTACAAGTTCAACGGGAGCCTGGGGAACAAGTGGATCAACTCCCTGTTCACCTTCATCCTCGGCGGGCCGTCCTACTTCATCTCCGGCACCCTCGACGTCCTGGTCTTCAACCTGATCGAGTTCTGGACCGGCTCGAGCCCGGTCGCCGCCGCATCCTCCACGATGGACAAGAACTACGCCGACGGCACGCGTGTCCATGCCGAGCGCCTCCCCGACGGACGTCTCTCGGTCAAGCTCACCACCCCGACGGGCATCGTCCACGACGTGGTCCTGCGCCAGGAGGAGAACGGCATCTCGATGAACTCGGCCTCGGGCATGTGGATCGCCTCCGCCACCCAGACCCAGCGCGGAACCGTCCTGGCCACCCCGCACCTCGCCTCGCGCTGATCGCCGGCCAAGGCGGCAAGTCTCGCCAAGGCACGTCCTCAAGATCCGTCCCTCGGCAGACCCGGCGGACGGATCTTGTCATTCAGGGGCGTCCGGAGGCCTCGTCCTATCTTTCCCCGAATGCCTTCGCACGCGCTTTCCCGCCTCTTCCTCGCGCTCTACTGGCTCGCCTTCGCGGCCCTGGTCCGCCACGCCCCCTATCCCTCCGAGATGGCGCTGCAGCACGTGCCCACGGTGATCTTCGGGCTTTGGCTCACCTTGCGCAGCTGGAAGCGTCCGCTTGATCCGTTCACGATGGGCCTCGTCACGGCCTTCGCCTGCCTGCACATGGTGGCGGCGCGCTGGATCTACTCCTACGTCCCCTACGACGCCTGGTTCCGCGGGCTCCTGGGCTGGTCTCCGCAGGTCGCCTTCGGCTGGACGCGCAACCACTTCGACCGCCTCGTGCACTTCGGCTACGGGCTTCTGCTCTTCCGTCCGTTGCACCTTTCCTGGGGACGTCTCGGGCGCAGCGAGCACGCCGGGCGCGCGATCGCCTGGGAGTTCATCCTGGCCACAAGCATGCTCTACGAGCTCTTCGAATGGGCGCTCACCCTCTTCATGTCGCCGGGGGACGCCGAGAACTACAACGGCCAGCAGGGCGATCCCTTCGACGCCCAGAAGGACATGGCCATGGCCGCGCTGGGGGGCCTGGTCGCGTGGGGGCTCTCCCTTTGCGCCTCCTGGCATCGCAAGCGCAAGGAACGCTGAGCTCCCGCGACCGTCTTAGATTTGCGGGTTCCACCTCAACAAAGGATTCGCCATGTCCGACGCAAACCTCCTGACCTCCGCCAAGATCGCCACCGAGCTGGGCGCCTCGCCTGCCAAGGTCAAGAAGGCCATCGAGGCCCTCGGGATCGAACCGGCCTCCAAGCGCGGCGTCTGCGCCTTCTACGACGCCGACGCCGTGGCGAAGATCGCCGCCTCGCTCAAGGGCTGATCAGGCCGCGTCCAGTCCCTTCGCCCAGGTCAGGAACTCGCCCTCGTGCTGGAGGGCTAGGATCATCGGCTCGTGCACCAGCAGGAAGTCCTCGTCGAAGTCGTCGCCGTCGTCGGGGAAGATCTCCAGGGCCAGGAGCTGCAGGGCGTGCGGCGCGGCGGCCAGAGCCTTTTCGACCCAAGCCTTGGCGGCTTCGAGCTCCTGCGAGCGGAAGGCCGCCCAGGCACGCCACCAGAAGAGGGACGGGTCGTCCAGCTCGAAGAGGTCCAGCACCTGCGCGGCCTCGACCTGGAAGTTCCCGAACAGGAGCCAGGTCAGGACGCGGGTCGGTTCCACATGCTCGCAGTCCTCGTCCAGGATCAGCATCTCGCGGCACAGCGCGGGGCACATCTCCACCAGCTCGCAATCCTCGGCCTCCAGCACCGCGGCATCCAGGAGACGCAGGTGCGGGCGCAGGAACACATCGGCCGGTGCCGGCTCGGGAAGCTCGCCGGTCTCGGAAAGCCCCAGGCGGCGGCGCGACGCGGCAAGCAGGGTCGTCAGGTGGATGCGGGCCGCCTCGGGCGCCATGCCCTTGTCGCCCACCAATCCGGCCAGGTACAGGAGCCCGGTATGGGCATCCGCGCAGTCGGGGTCGATGTCCAGCGCCTTGCGCAGGAGCGGGATGGCCTTCTCGGGAGCCTTGCGGTGGTCGTCGGCAAGCCAGGCCAGTCCCTGGAAAGCCAGCTCCTGGGCCTGTTCCTCGGGAGGCAAGACAGAGAGGTCGATGGCCAGGGCCCGGGTCTCGTCCAGGATGTTCTCCAGCTCGTCGGGCCCCTCGAAGGGCTTGCCTTCGCGGGCGCGGAAGATGCGCCGCAGCGCGCGCTCGTCGCGGTAGGGATCCTTGCGCGGAGCGTCCCCGATTCCCGGTGCGGGACGGTTCTTCACGGCCTGGACCTTCTTCTCGCGGTCCTTCTTCTTCTGGTTCTTCTTGGCGCTTGGCTTGGACATGCGCCAAAGGTGCGAAGCCGCAGGCGATTTGGCATCCGCGCAGGCAGGGATTCTTCCGCGAACCCCGAGTCGCCCCTTTGCGACATACCCTCCGGCACCCCATCGACACCTTCGCAGGAGACCCTCCATGCGTCCGCTTCCCTTTCGACGCCTGTTTCTGCTGGCCGCCACCCTGGCCACATCCTCCTTCGCCGCCTGGCAGGACGATTTCACGTCCCTCGACACCAGGCGCTGGCTGATCCAGCTCTACACGTTCCCGGCAAACGGTTGCAACATGCGCGCCGCCAACCTCCGGATCAGCGACTCGATACTGGACATCCACGTCACCAAGGCCACCGACACCACCGACCGCAAATGGGACGGCGGAGACCTGGGAGACCAGCAGTACCGGACCTACGGGCTCTTCCGGACCAGGGCCAAGCCCTCGGCCCTCAAGGGATCGGTCAGCGCCTTCTACATCATGAACAAGTGGGTCGCCACGAACTGGGAGCACAAGGAGATCGACATCGAGTTCCTGGGGATGAACCTCACCAAGATCCAGCTCACGACCCACGATTTCCAGGACGGGGGAACGGTCTGGAAGAACGACTCGAAGACGGTGGATCTGGGCTTCGACTTCAGTCAGGATTTCCACGAATACGCCATCCTGTGGCGCCCCGACACGGTCTTCTGGTTCGCCGACGGCAAGCTCCTGCACCGTACCGGCAAGTACGTGCCGCAGGTCGGGCTGGAGACCCGCATGAACTTCTACGTGGGCAACCCCGACGAACCCGGCGTGCTCCAGTGGCTGGGCCCGATCGACACCGCCGGGATCCCGGCCGTCACCCGCTTCGACTGGGTGCGCTTCGACCCACTGGATTCCCTGCCCGATCCCTACCGCGCCTGGGCCTTGCCGACGGGCATCCGCAACCGACGCCCTCTCGCCGCGACAACGCCCGGCAGCTGGTTCGACTCCCGGGGTCGGCGTCGGTCCCGCGGCACCGAGCACACAACCCGAGGCTGCTCGGTCCTGCACGGACAGATTCCGTCAAAGGATGCGGCGGCCTCGATCCTCGTGCTGCCCTGAGCGTCCTTGCGGAAAGGTCAGGTCAGCCGGGTCGGAAGCGCGCAGGGGTCGTCGACGGCCAAGAGCTCCTCGCAGGTGAAGCCCTCGGCCCGTCCGCAGCGGGCCCGTCCTCCCAGGTAGAGGCTGCGTGCGTCCAGGAAGTCGTGCAGCTCCTTCGAGGCGATCGTTGTGGGCGCACCGGCCGAAGGGTCGAACTGGGACGGATAGGCCGCCAAGGCCCGCAGGCGCGTCTCCCAGTGCTCCGAGACGTCCACCACGAAATCGGGCTCACCGCTGCGGAATCCCTGGTAGTGGAAGAGGCGCGACGGTCGGAACGGCTCACCCTCGGCATCGTACTTGAGAAGCCCCGCCTTGAAGCAGGCCTCGCGCACCAGGGAGGCCGCCGCCTCGTGGTCGGGATGGCGATCCTCAAGAGGATGGACGAAGACCGTCGCAGGACGGAGCCTGCGGATCCAGCCCGCGAGGGTGCGCACGAACCAGGGGTCGTGCGGTACCAGCGCCCCGTCGGGCAGTCCCGCGCAATGCCTCGGGACCCCGAGGACCGAGGCGGCACGCGCCGCCTCCGCCGCGCGCGTGGCGGCATCGCCGCGAGAGCCCAGCGCCCCGTCGGTCAGGTCCAGGACGGCGCCCATGCGGCCCTGCGCGACGAGCTTGGCCACCGTTCCTCCGCAGCCCAGTTCCACGTCGTCGGCGTGCGCGCCGATCGCCAGGAAGTCCATGCCCATCAGGAAGCCTCCGCCACCAGGTGACAGGAATTGTCAAATTCGGCAATCAGCTCCCCGACCGCATCCAGCGCCCCGCGGCCCAGCTGCGCCTCGATCGCCCAGGTCGTCCAGCCGCGTTCCTGCAGGGCACCGGCGCCGAGCCACGCCCACAGTTCCCGGATCCCGAGGATCTCCTCCGGGCTCTCCGAGGCCTTGTCCAGCAGGCGCCGGCGCAGGAGGCGCTCCTCCCTCGCGGCGAGCTTGTGGTTCAGCGCCGCGTCCCCGGAGCCCAGGGCCTCGAGGTAGCGGTGGCGCATGTCCTGCCAGAAGCGGCCCAGCGCGGCTGTCTCGGGATGCCTGCGGCGCAGGAACTCGAGTTCCAGGCTGCGCGGCGAGGCCGGACATTTCCTGTCAAATTCATGCCCGGCTCCGGGCGCGCGCGCGGCGACCTCGGCAGGCAGGACGGTCAGGCTCGGGCGCGGCAGCGCAAGGCCGATGCGCTTGCCCAGCCGATCCTGCACCCTTCCCAGGCACGCCACGTAGGCGAACTCCCCCGGTCCCAGCACATGGGCCAGCACCGGGAAGGCGCACTCCGCCGCGAAGATCCGCGAGGCCGCATCGTGGCTGTACCCCTCCGGGTTCCCCAGGATCGCCTGCGCCAGGGCCTCCGGATCCGCCGGCGCCTCCAGGCGCGTACGCACGCCGCCCTCCAGCGCGAAGAGGCGCGTGCGCCCTTCCAGGGCCTTCAGCGTGACCGGGAGCCCGTTGTCCGCGGCCGCCTCGATGCCCTGCGCGAGGGCCTGGGAGACGGTCTCGTGGTGACGCGCGAAGACCGCGTAGGAGCGGGCGAACGACGCGCGCATCCCCGGCCAGGCGGCATCGACGATGGCAAGGCCCGCATCGGGGAACCAGTGCTCCAGGCTGCGCCGCAAGGCCTCCGACAATCCCGCCGCGCCGCGCTGGATCGAGCCGGCCGCCGTTCCCGACCACAACCTCGACATCCCTTCGCCCAGGCGCGAGGCCTCGCCGTCCGCCCATGGCAACGCCCCCACCGGCGTTCCTTCCGGAGCCGAAGCAAAGTCCGCCTGCAGGGACTCCCCGGAGAGGGGATCCCCGATCGAGGCCACCTCCGGCAGGTCCGAGTCGTCTCCGGCGATCCAGAAGAGCGGCACCACGTCCACGCCCAAAAGCTTCGAGGCACGGCGGGCACTGGCGATGGCACCGGCCGCCTTGAGCCACACGAACCACGGTCCGCCGCCCAGCACCGGCTGCTGCCCGGTCATCACCACCGGTGCCCCGGCCCGGATCCTCTCCCAGGCAGCACGCGTCCCGGGGGCCCACGAGTCCATGATCCCGCACGGCAGTTCGGGAACCTGATGCTCGCGTCCGCGCAGCTCCTCCAGCCGCAGGAGGAGCGAGGCCGGATCCTCGCCGATCCCGCCGGGGAAAAGTTCGGATTTGACGGAATCCGTCAAATCAAGCCAAGGGGCGCAAGGGTGCGGCCGTCGGGCCAGTTCGCGCAGGGTCACGGGTTCTTCCTCCAGAGCAGCCCTTGGCGGGCCGCCCCCTCGGTCCACGGGGTGCAGAAGCTGTCGCCGAAGCAGGCCTGCACGGCAAGCCCGTGCTCCCGCGCCATCGCCTCGAGGTCCGCGCGCTCCCACAGGCGCACCTTCTCCCAATGCTCCTGCGTCTTCACGCCGTCCTCGAACACGTCGATGCGCTTCTGGACGCGTCCGTCCTGGACGAAACGGGTCTGGTGCACCGTGCGCCCGCCCTCGAGCACGGTCTCGGTGAACGGGACCAGATGCGCCTGCACATGGGCCGGATCGGGCAGGTCCAGGTAGAACCAGCCCCCAGGCCGGACCAGGCGGGCGAGCTCGGCCAGGAAGAGGCGATCCTCCGCCGGGGTCTCGAAGTAGCCGAAGCCCGTGAAGAAGCTCGCGACCAGCCCGAAGGAGCCATCGCGGAAGGGGGCGCGGAACAGGTCGCAGCGCACCACCGGCCCCAGCCGTACGGCCGTGGTCAAGAGATGCGCAGAGAGATCGGCGCCGTAAGCTTCCATCCCGAGAGACCCGAAGGCCTGGAGATGCCGCCCGGCACCGCAACCGGCGTCCAGGACCGGTCCCTCCAAGGCACCGCAGTGCTCCAGAAGGGCCTTGACCTGACGCATCGCCTCATCGCCTGAGCGATGGGCGTACAATTCCTCGTAAAGAGGGCCGAACCACCCACGGAACCAGTCCATGGGAACAGAAATTAGAAGGTTGCCAGGGCGCGGTTGAGCACCGCAACCGCTTCGAGGGCCTCGGTGGCTCCGAAACCGCGGAACATCACGGCGTCGGGCTTGCGCACGGCGGCCTTCAGACGCATGCCGCGACGGCTGGCGATCAGTCCGAAGGGGCGGCCCTGGAAGGCGCGCAGGGTTCCAAAATAGCGGAAGAGGCTGGCGTGGCGCTGCCAGCAGCGCTCGTCCACCACGATGGCGTCGCCGTCGGGCAGCGTCTCGTTCTCCAGGACGCTCTCGCCCGAAACCGTGACCACGGCGTGGCCCTGGCCACCCACAGCCTGGCGAAGGGTCTCGGCCAAACGCTCATCTGCCGTCAGAAGCACCAGTTTCATCTCTATCTCCTCGCAACGAATGAGTTCCATGCCGCCGATGCCCTCGCAACGGTGCGACACTTCCTGTGGTAGATACGCCAGGCGGGTCTCGAACCCACGACCTGCGGATTAGAAATCCGCTGCTCTATCCGGCTGAGCTACTGGCGCTTCTCAACATCTTCACACGCCCGCCCAAAAGGCGGGCGTGTAAGGAAGTAGAGCAGTGCAAGTTAACTCATCCGGATAGAGAAGCGTATGTCTAAGCCGTCGGTCGTGAGCTCGAAAACTGCAAATTCTTCACTTTTCTTGACACAAAGCTCGCCCCTACCCGAGATTCAAGAGCTTCTACCCTCTGCAGCCTCGGAAAAGCCAGCCAAGGAAGCCGCTGGAGTCCACCATAGGCCGGACCTCTACGGAGCCGATCTACCTCGGACGATACCCGTCACCGAGCTGTTTCAGATGGTCCAGCAGTTCCAGTCCCTGCCCCCTAGGTCGAAGGTGCTGAGGGACCAATTCTTCACCTCGTACCAGCATGTCGGAGGGCGTCGGTACATCTATTCCCTGCTCCAGCCCTTCCTCGAAACAGGGCGTGTGCACCCCAAGAAAGGTGAGGTCAACGAGCAGGCTTTGGTGGTCGCCAAGAAGGTCGCAGACGAGAAGAAGAGGCTGTTCGAGATCAGCAGCAGGTTGCCATCTACCGCCATGACCCTGGACATCCTTCGGACTCGCGGTGAGCTGAAAAACGCTGAGGGCGTGTCGGTCTCGTACCTCAATAAGATCATTCAAAAGTCCCATTTTATGCGGGATCTAGCCGACTCTAACCATGTCCGGGTGGGATGCCCTGAAGTCAGGTTCTGCCACTTCGCCGACACCACAGGATCGTCCATCTTGAAGCTGAGGAACGACGGTCGAGTCGAGATCGGACCTGCCATCGACAGTCGGTATTTGAAGAACCATCGGTACGAGTACCTGGGTCGAAGGAGCGTCTATTACATCACCTTCGTGGACCAGTACTCGGGGTACATCCACGGCGATGTGGTAACCATCTGCAACTCCATGGAAGCCGCAAGGATTGCTCGGGACTTCTGGGTCAAGTGGGGCAAACCCGAGTGGGTCAACGTCGATCGTGGCCCTGAATTCAAAGGCGTCTTCAAGCTCTTCTGCGAGCAGAACCTGGTCGGGTTTCAGCCTCGAGGTATGCGGAACAAGCGAGCTGGCGGGAAGGTCGAAACGGTCAACCTGAGGATACAGCAGCAGTTCGAGCTGGAGCTTCTAGGCGTGCGAGGGCTGGGCACCATCATGCCGCTGGAGGAGGTCAGAGAGGCGTTTCGGGGGTGGCAGAAGCAGTGGAACTCTAGACCATGTCCGAGGGACTCTGTGAAGAGCCGAGCCTCGCTCTGTGAAGAGTTGAGCTAGCGCTTCTCAACATCTTCACACGCCCGCCCAAAAGGCGGGCGTGTAATGAAGTAGAGCAGTGCAAGTTAACTCATCCGGATAGAGAAGCGTATGTCTAAGCCGTCGGTCGTGAGCTCGAAAACTGCATATTCTTCACTTTTCTTGACACAAAGCTCGCCACTACCCGAGACCCAGGAGACTTTGCCCTCTTCTGGCTCGGAAAAGCCTGCCAAGGAAGCCACTGGGGTCCACCATAGGCCGGACCTCTACGGAGCCGATCTACCTCGGACGATACCGGTCACCGAGCTCTTCCAGATGGTCCAGCAGTTCCAGTCCCTGCCCCCGAGATCGAAGGTACTGAGGGACCAATTCTTTACCTCGTACCAGCATGTCGGAGGGCGTCGGTACATCTACTCCCTGCTCCAGCCCTTCCTCGAAACAGGGCGTGTGCACCCCAAGAAAGGCGAGGTCAACGAGCAGGCTTTGGTGGTCGCCAAGAAGGTTGCTGACGAGAAGAAACGCCTATTCGAGATCAGCAGCAGGTTGCCTTCTACCGCCATGACCCTGGACATCTTGAGGACTCGTGGAGAGCTGAAGAACGCTGAGGACGTGTCGGTGTCGTACATCAACAAATTGGTTCAAATGAACCATTTTATGCGGGATCTAGCCGATTCTAACCATGTCCGGGTGGGCTGCCCCGGTGTCAGATTCTGTCATTTTGCCGACACCACAGGATCGTCCATCTTGAAGCTGAGGAACGACGGTCGAGTCGAGATCGGACCTGCCATCGATTCGCGGTACCTGAAGAACCATCGGTACGAGTACCTGGGTCGTCGGAGCGTCTATTACATCACGTTCGTCGACCAGTATTCGGGGTACATCCATGGCGATGTGGTAACCATCTGCAACTCCATGGAAGCCGCCAGGATCGCTCGGGACTTCTGGGTCAAGTGGGGCAAACCCGAGTGGGTCAACGTCGATCGTGGCCCGGAGTTCAAGGGGGTCTTCAAGCTGTTCTGTGAGCAGAACCTGGTCGGGTTTCAGCCTCGAGGTTTGAGGAACAAGCGTGCTGGCGGGAAGGTCGAAACGGTCAACCTAAGGATACAGCAGCAGTTCGAGTTGGAGCTTCTAGGCGTGCGAGGGCTGGGCACCATCATGAGCTTGGAGGAGGTCAGAGAGGCGTTTCGGGAATGGCAGAAGCAGTGGAATTCAAGGCCATGCCCGAGGGAGTCTGTGAAGAGCCGAGCCTCGCTCTGTGAAGAGTTGAGCTAGCGCTTCTCAACCTCTTCACACGCCCGCCCAAAAGGCGGGCGTGTAATGAAGTAGAGCAGTGCAAGTTAACTCATCCGGATAGAGAAGCGTATGTCTAAGCCGTCGGTCGTGGGGCCGAAACCTGCAAATTCTTCACTTTTCTTGACAAATTCTTTGCCCCTACCCGACACCGTGGAGATACCACCCTCTTCTGGCTCGGAAAAGCCTGCCAAGGAAGCCACTGGAGTCCACCATAGGCCGGACCTCTACGGAGCCGATCTGCCTAGGACGATACCCGTCACCGAGCTGTTTCAGATGGTCCAGCAGTTCCAGTCCTTGCCCCCGAGATCCAAGGTTCTGAGGGACCAATTCTTCGCCTCGTACGCTCACCTCGGAGGGCGTCGGTACATCTACTCCCTGCTCCAGCCCTTCCTCGAAACAGGGCGTGTGCACCCCAAGAAAGGCGAGGTCAACGAGCAGGCTTTGGTCGTCGCCAAGAAGGTGGCAGACGAGAAGAAGAGGCTGTTCGAGATCAGCAGCAGGTTGCCTTCCACCGCCATGACCTTGGACATCCTGAGGACTCGAGGAGAGCTGAAGAACGCAGAAGATGTGTCGGTGTCGTACCTCAACAAGATCATTCAGAAGTCCCATTTCATGCGGGATCTAGCCGATTCTAACCATGTCCGGGTGGGCTGCCCTGGAGTCAGGTTCTGCCACTTCGCGGACACCACGGGCTCGTCGATCTTGAAGCTCCGGAACGATGGTCGAGTCGAGATCGGACCGGCCATTGATTCGCGGTATTTGAAGAACCATCGGTACGAGTACCTGGGTCGAAGGAGCGTCTATTACATCACCTTCGTCGACCAGTTCTCGGGGTACATCCATGGCGATGTCGTGACGATCTGCAACTCGATGGAAGCCGCTCGGATCGCTCGTGACTTCTGGCTGAAGTGGGGGAAACCCGAGTGGGTCAACGTCGATCGAGGGCCGGAGTTCAAGGGGGTCTTCAAGCTGTTCTGCGAGCAGAACCTGGTCGGGTTTCAGCCTCGGGGATTACGGAACAAGCGTGCCGGTGGGAAGATCGAGACGGTCAACCTGCGCATCCAGCAGCAGTTCGAGCTGGAGCTTCTAGGCGTGCGAGGGCTGGGCACCATCATGCCTCTGGAGGAGGTCAGAGAGGCGTTTCGGGGGTGGCAGAAGCAGTGGAACTCTAGGCCGTGCCCGAGGGACTCTGTGAAGAGCCGAGCCTCGATCTGTGAAGAGTTGAGCTAGCGCTTCTCAACCTCTTCACACGCCCGCCCAAAAGGCGGGCGTGTAATGAAGATGAGCAGTGCAAGTTAACTCATCCAGATCGAGTAGCGTATGTCTAAGCCGTCGGTCGTGGGTCCGAAACCTGCATATTCTTCACTTTTCTTGACAAAAAAATCGCCCCTGCCTGAATCGGTAGGGGTACCCGCCTCACCCTGCCCTGAAAAGCCAGTCAAGGAAGCCGCTGGAGTCCACCATAGGCCGGACCTCTACGGAGCCGATCTACCTCGGACGATAGCGGTCACCGAGCTGTTTCAGATGGTCCAGCAGTTCCAATCCCAGCCCCCGAGATCCAAGGTGCTGAGGGACCAATTCTTCACCTCGTACCAGCATGTCGGAGGGCGTCGGTACATCTACTCCCTGCTCCAGCCCTTCCTCGAAACAGGGCGTGTCCACCCCAAGAAAGGCGAGGTCAACGAGCAGGCTTTGGTGGTTGCCAAGAAGGTTGCGGACGAGAAGAAACGGCTCTACGAGATCAGCAGCAGGCTGCCATCTACCGCCATGACCTTGGACATCCTGAGGACTCGCGGTGAGCTGAAAATCGCTGAGGACGTGTCGGTCTCGTACCTCAACAAGATCATTCAAAAGTCCCATTTTATGCGGGATCTAGCCGATTCTAACCATGTCCGGGTGGGCTGCCCTGGAGTCAGGTTCTGCCACTTCGCGGACACCACAGGATCGTCGATCTTGAAGCTGAGGAACGATGGTCGAGTGGAGATCGGACCAGCCATCGACAGTCGGTATTTGAAGAACCACAAGTACGAGTACCTAGGTCGTCGGAGCGTCTATTACATCACCTTCGTGGACCAGTACTCTGGGTACATCCACGGCGATGTCGTGACCATCTGCAACTCGATGGAGTCGGCTCGGATCGCTCGGGATTTCTGGCTCAAGTGGGGCAAGCCCGAGTGGGTCAACGTCGATCGTGGCCCGGAGTTCAAGGGCGTGTTCAAGCTCTTCTGCGAGCAGAATCAGGTAGGGTTTCAGCCTAGAGGTCTGCGGAACAAACGTGCTGGCGGGAAGGTCGAAACGGTCAACCTTCGGATACAGCAGCAGTTCGAGCTGGAGCTTCTAGGCGTGCGAGGGCTGGGCACCATCATGCCTCTGGAGGAGGTCAGAGAGGCGTTTCGGGGGTGGCAGGCCCAGTGGAACTCTAGACCGTGCCCTCGTGACTCTGTGAAGAGTTGAGCTAGCGCCCAAATCCGCCGCACCCGGTATCCGGATCGCGGCGGACAAGAGAACAAATCTAGCAACCTTCGCGCCTCGCGCGGAGAGTTCCGGAAATGCGCCTTCAAGGCAGCTCCACAAAGCCGCCTTCCGCAACAAGTCCGCCCCGCCGATCCTGATATATTCCTCCGACGACACGATGCTCATGCCTGCGATTGTTTTCTTGTATCCTGGAGCCTCACGCCACTCATCTTGCCAGAAAGCGCGCCCTCTGCCATGAAATCTTCCACCGTTCCCGTCTGGCTCCGCGCCTTGGGCTCGCTCCGGCTCACCACGGCGCTGCTGGGCTGCATCTTCCTCCTGGTCCTGGCCGGCACCCTGATCCAGACCCGCGACGGCCTGTGGGCCTCCCAACAAATGATCTTCCACAACTGGCTGGGCGGCATGCCCCTGTTCTGCTCGCTCGCGGCCCTCAACCTGGTCGCCGCGTTCCTGGTGCGTTTCCAGTGGCGCTGGCGCAGCACCGGGCTCCTGACCATGCACCTGGGGCTTGTCGCCCTGCTCCTCTCCGGTGCCATCGGCCTTGCCTTCTCGCGCACCAGCAGCCTCGACCTGGGCACGCTCGAACCCTCGAACGCAGGACAGATCCCGTCAAAATGGGAGATCGTCGTCCAGACCGGGAACGCCCCCGGATCCACCCAAGTCGCCCATCCTCTCGACAAGCTCTTCCCCGGAGCCGTGATCGGACTCGCTCCGGGAGCCGGCACCGCCAAGGTCCTGACCGTCATGGCAAACGGCACGATCGATGCGAACCATCGTCCCATCCCGCGTCCCCGCGCCAAGGAGGCGGAGGCAAATATCCCCGCCCTGGCCCTGGAGATCCATGCCCCAGGACGCCCCCCCCAGACCCTTTCCTTGGGTGCCAACCGTCCCTTCGCCCCCTTCGGGAACGCGGGAAGCCTCGCCTTCCTCCAGCGTGCCCGCCATCCGCTGCCCTTCTCGATCCAGCTGCTGGAATTCAAGCACGAGACCCACCCTGGCAGCTCCCGCGCCAAGGCCTTCCAGAGCCGCGTGAAAATCACCGACGCCCACGGCAGCCGCGAGGCCCTGATCTCGATGAACCATCCGCTGCGCCTGGGCCGTTTCACCCTCTACCAGTCCTCCTGGCGGCAGGACGAGCAGAACGGGACCGAACACAGCATCCTTTCGGTGGTGGAGAACCCCATCGGGAAGCTCCCCTACTACGCGACCCTGCTCATCGCCCTGGGGATGGCGGTCCACTTCCTGCCCCGCCTGCGCCGGGCACCCAAGGCCGCGCTCCTGTGTGCCCTCCTCGCCCTTGCCGGCCGATCCCAGGCGCAGGCGCTCCCGCAGCCCCCGCCCTCGCTCCTTGCCCTGCCCATCCAGATCGACGGCCGGGTGAAGACCTTCGAGACCTTCGCCTCCCACACCCTGCTCGAGCTCTCGGGGCGCGAACGCGTCGGGGATCTCGACGCCCCGCAGTGGCTGGCCGCCGTCCTGCTGGACCCGAATGCCGTGCGCGACCTTCCCGTCTTCCTGATCCAGCACCCCGACACCCGCGACGCCCTAGGCCTGTCCGGCAAGGACCGCGACCGCTACTCCTGGAACCAGCTGATGCCGCTGGGCCTGAAGATCAACGCCCTGGCCTCCCAGGCCTCGGCCAAGGAGAACGGCGAGCGCAGCGCCTTCGACCGCGACCTGCTCCACCTCTCCGACGCCTGGGTGCGCTACTCGAGCCTGGCAAACGCGCTTGCCTTCCTGCGCGAAGGCTCGGTCGCCTCCTTCCCCGGTGGGCATCCTCCGGCCCGCACCTTCCTGGAGCTGGCCAGCCGCTCCGAGGACTTCGCCTCGGTGCTCGACTCGCTCGCCAAGCTTCCCGAGGCCGTCCGCACCCGGCCCGACAACGAGGTCCTGGACTGGTTCCGTGCCACCTTCGCCAAGTCGCGCATGTGGGAAGGCTCCGTCTTTCCCGTGCTTCCGCGCCGCGACAGCACAGCACTCCCGTGGGAAAGCCCGGCCTCGGTCATGCTCGCCCGCGGCCTCTCGCGCCCCGACTTCCGCACCACCGCCCTCGAATGGGACTCCTTGGCCCGCGCCTGGAAATCGGGCGATGCCCTGGCGATGGAAGCCTCCGCCCGCGCCCTGCGCGACACGAGCCTGGCGCGCGCCGGCAGCTCGCTGCGCCCCGCCGCCCTAGCGGCCGAATCGGCCTACAACGACCTGCGCCCGTTCCGCTGGGCCTCGATCCTCTTCTGGATCGCCCTGCTCCCGGCCCTGTGGGGCAACTGGAAAGAGCGCCTCGCCGCCTTGAAAGCCTCGTCCGTCCTCTCCCTGGTCGCTCTCTGCCTGGTCGCGGTCGGCATGGCCCTGCGCATGGTCATCACCCTGAGGCCCCCCGTCACCAACCTCTACGAGACCTTCCTCTTCGTCGACGCCGTGACCGTACCCGTGCTCCTGGCCGTCTCGTGGGCCCGCCGCTGGCCAGCCGGCACCCTGCTTGCGAGCCTCTCCGGGGCGGGCCTCCTGCTGCTTGCCCAAAGCTTCGGCGCGGACGGCGACACCATGCCCGTGCTGGTGGCCGTCCTGGACTCGAACTTCTGGCTCACCATCCATGTGCTCACCATCACCGTCGGCTACGCCGGCGTGGTCGCCGCGGGCGCGGCCGCCCACTGGCACCTCCTGAAGCTGCGCCGGGGCGAGCCGGACGGCTCCGAGATCGTGCGCGGCCTGATGGCCTTCGGCCTCTTCTTCACCTTCGTGGGCACGCTCTTGGGCGGCGTGTGGGCCGACCAGTCGTGGGGACGCTTCTGGGGCTGGGACCCCAAGGAGAACGGCGCCCTGATGATCGCGCTCTGGGCCGCCCTCCTCTTCCATGCGCGCGCCTGCGGGCAGGTCGGCGTGCGCGGCTTCTCGGTCGGCTCGGTCCTCTCGATCCCCACGGTGCTGTTCGCCTGGTTCGGCGTGAACCTGCTGGGCGTGGGCCTGCACAGCTACGGTTTCACCCAGGGGACGCTCTGGGGCCTGGGCACCTACGCCGTGCTCGAGACCGTCTTCCTGGCCTGGGTCCTGCGCCGCCCGAAGGCCGCCTAGCCTTTTTTGACAGATCCTGTCAATTCATCGATCCGGGACGAGGGGCGCCTCCCCGCGCACGGCCGTCGCGGCACCGGCATCCGCAGGGCCGGGCTGCCTGCCAAGCCTCCTCGCCCTTTCGCGCAGGCGCCCCGGAGGGGCTCCTGAACGGATCGGGGCTTCGGGGTCTTGGGCCCAAGGCCGGCATCCCTGGCGCAGGTCAAGCTGCCGAATCGCCACATTTCCTTCCCCGGCGCGCAGCCCCGGAACGCGGAAGGCCTCCCGCAGGGAGGCCTTCGTGCTTGACAGGATAAGTCAAATATCGTTCAATGCTTCCCGTCCGGGTCGCCCTCGTAGACGATGCGCCAGTGGCCGTCCTCGCGCTTCCAGTACTGGCGCTTTTTCATGTTGTTCTCGAGGTTGTTGGATCGGTAGTCCTGCTGGAAATCCACCTGCACCAGCGGCTGGCTCTCCGGGACCACCACCGCCGAAAGCGAAGCAAGCTTCACGGTAATCCAGCTCTTGCCGGAATTCACCTTGCGCTTCTGCAACTCCCAATCCGAGAGCGACTGGCCGGCCCCGGAACGGAACGAGCTGCCGTACCAGGCGAGGTAGCGGTCCACGTCGCGGCTTTCCCAGGCCTTGCGCCAAGCCTCCACCGCCTCCAGCAGTTCGCGGCGGCTCTTCTCGAGCACCGAAGGATCGACCCACTGGGCCCCGTCGGCGACGATGACCGGCGTGCGGCCCGGCTCGAGCTTCTTGCCCAAAGCCTCGAAATCGGGATTGGTCAGCACCACGCAGCCGCCCGAGGCGCGCGGTGGACGGCTGTAGGTGGTGGTCGGCGATCCGTGGATCCAAATGCCGTGGCCTCCACGCCCCTGCAGACGGTCCCAGGCGTTGGGGTAGTCCAGCGGATAGGCACCCGAACCGTAGAAGTCGGGGAGCTTTCCCTTGGGGATGGCAGGCTGCACCGTGTAGACGCCCAGCGGCGTGCGCTCGTCGCCCTCGGAACGCTTCTCGCCGGTCAGGCGTCCGGAGCTGGTGTACCAGTCCGAATCCAGGCGCCAGGCGGCGCCGTCGCGCTTGTAGTAGAACAGGCGGGAGCGCTTGATGTCCACCAGGATGGCCGAGCGGACGTCTCCCGGGAACTCCAGGAAGTAGCTGGGCACACCCTTCTTCCAGACCGAATCCACGTAACGGGCCACCCGCACCTTCGCCTCCTGGCGCAGCGGATCGACCTTGGCCGCAGGCATGGCCTGGCCGAACTTTTGCAGGAGGCCGCCGCGGACCATCAGGAGGTCGCCGCGGACCAGACGCGCCAGCTGGAATCCCGGTTTGTCCTTCAGGACCGTGTCGATGCGCCCCAAGGCTGCTTCCGAGCGCCCCTGCCTCAGGTCGGTGATGCCTCGCACGAGACCCGCTTCCGGAGTCGGATCGGAAGGCATCTCGAGAGCGCTGTCGGCCCCCAGCAGGGCCGGCACCAGGGCAAGGATCGAGAGATGGCGTTTCATTTGGCCTCTCCTTCGGAAACGATCTTCCAGGCCGTGTCCACCCGCGCCCAGACAAGGCGTTTGCGGGAACGCAACTGCGCCTTGTCGGTCTTGTAGAGCTGCAGGAAATGACTCACCACGCGGCCGCTGTCGTCGGACTCTAGGCGCACGGCTTCCAACTTCACCTCGATGCTCGCCGGCGCAGTGATGCGCTCGCGACGCAGGGTTTCCCACGCAGCGCGCTCGGCACCGTTGGCAGGCTTGAAATCAGGGGCATACCAGGAAAGATAACCATCCACATCCTTGCTGGACCAATTGGCGGCCCAGGCATCGAGCGCCTTGCGGACCGTTTCCTTGGGAAGTGGCTGACGCACCGGCAGCTTGGCTTGCGGGACCACGACCCGTGCCGCAGGCTCGATCGGACGACTCTGCGGCTTGGCCACAGGCACCGGTTTCGCCGGCAACGCGACGATCGCCTTGGCACTGTCCTGACGCACTGCGGAGGCCAAGAGCAAGGGCTTGGGGATGCGGGGCATCGCACCGCTCGTCTCAGGACGCACCGGCTGCACCGAAGCCTCGACGGGCTTGGCGACTTGGACTGGCGTAGAGGCGATGGCAGGAACCGACACGGGTGCAGGCTTGGGAGGCTGTAGTTTGGCCACGACAGCCGCAGACACCACCGGCTTCACCTCGACCGGAGCCGCAACCACGGGTGCTGCCGGTACGGAGACCGGGGCAGGAGCTGCGGCGACCACGACAGGAGGTGTCGACTTGCTGGGCTTGGGGGCTGCCGCCTCGCGAACCGGAGCCGGGGTCGGCTTGGCAGGAACCGCTTGAGCCGTGCGCTCCGGACGCGAGCGCACGGTCACCTCGGGCAGCAAGGCCAGATCCACGGGATTCTTCTCCTGGGGCAAGCCCAAGGCCGAGTCGTAGGCTTGGCTTGCCAGGTTGCCGTACAGCTTCTCCAGATTGCTGCGCAGGGTGATCAGACGCGCATCGGCCTGGAACGCTTCCTCAAGCGCTTGACGCGCTTCCTCGAGCCTTCCCTGACGAGCCAAGCTCACGGCCAGCGAATTCCAGCACTCGACACTGCCGTCCTTGCATTCGGACTTCAGCGTGGAACCGGCACGGCTTCCCGATCGAGGCACTGCCTTTTCCTTCTTCGCATCCTTGGCTGCCAAGGCTGGCGCAGAGGGCACAAGTGCGCAGAGCATCAGCACGAGCCCCTTTCGCCACTTGCCCAGATGATCGGTGAACCGTTCCAAGACTGGGAAAGATGCGGACATTTTCTCATCCCTGCAATCATAACCATCAGGATACCGCATCTTTACCCGGCTTCGCCACCATCTTTTTCAGCTTAAGTGTCCATGATGCATGGACTTGCGCCATTTCAACCCCAATCGGAGCCCCAAATCACTCAGGTCGGCTCCAATCACCGATCGTGATTCCTTCGAACATCAGGTCATCGATCTCAAGGTATCCGTCCTGGGATGTCTGGAAGATAGGCGTCGTGATCCAACGCCGCATCGCTCCCCACGTTCCAGTCTCAGCCCCCTCTGTCCGTGCAAACGCAGACGCCGGAAGACGCAGCACTTGCCACGAGGTGTCGATGGACAAAGCCGTCGTACGCCATTGCTCGACACCTTTGGAGGAGCGAACACTCAAGCCAAGGGTCCACACGCCCTTGCCGCGCACCTTCAAACGTACACCTGTCAGCTTGCGCTGATCCGGGAAGACATAGCCCGCCCCCAGGGAAACCCCGAAGTTGGCCCAAGGCGAAGCTCCCATGGCTGCCGTAGACACCCGCATGGAGAGGTATCGGCCGCTGCCGTCGGAAACCACCGACTTGGCGATGTCGGATTCCCCAAAGACCGCCTGCAGCCCCCCCTGCGAGGTGTTGGCCATCCGCCACCAGTAGCCGTTGCCAAAGAGCGCCACAGGCTTCCAGCGCACATCCCCGTCCTCGAAATCATCCAACAGCATCCCGCCGGTATCCATTCCCAACTCGAATCGCTCCAGCCCCTGGTTCCCCAGGATCGCCGTCCCGACACCATGCAAGCCGCTCTGCGTCTGGGCGACGAACGAATAGTCGCCTTCCGGCAAGGAATCGAATCGGAAAACGCCTGCCGCAGTCGGAACCACGGAACGGTTCGTACCCGCCAACCAAAGACGAGGCGGAACCGAAAGACTGTCCGGCCATCTCCACTCCAGGACATGCAGCGAGTCCCCGATCTGCGCCTGCACCGCACCGGCGGAGTCCACGCGCAAACGCACGCCCTTGCCCCCGGTACGGGCCTCGATCCATCCGTCGGCCCCCGAATTGGGCCACTGCAACTGGCCATGTCCATCGGTCACGCCGCTGTCGACCACCACGCCGACACCCGATCCGGCAAACTCGCCCCAGCGGGAACCGGCAAGATGCTGCACCCGCACGCCTTGGAGGGGCGCTCCCGCGCCGTCCACGACCGTCACCAACAGTCCGTTGGGGATCTCGATCCCACCGCCACCGTTGCCGGCAACCGCATCGGAACTGGCTCCGCAACCGCTCAGCCAAGCGGAGCAGGCGACCAGAAGCCAGGTTCGGACAGCCTTCATGCCTTCCGCTCACTGAGAGGGAAAAGGGAGAAGTTCAGCTGGAAAACCTGTTCTGCATTCTTCTCGCTGCGCGCCAAGGCAAGCATCTCCTTCCGGAACAGCGAGATGCGCTCGCTGATCTCGCGAAAGGTAGACTCTCCCAGGCTCAGCGTAAGACTCGAGATGTCACGCTCCTCGATCGGCGTATTCTCGAGCGCGTTGTGAGCCAGATCGAAGGTGTGCTTCTGGAACTCGCGCACGGCCACCGAACGCCAGCCATCCCCGAACGTGATGGCCACGTTGGTCGGCTTGTAGTGCCCCTGGGCATTGGGAAGCACCAAGCCGATCTCCCGAAGCAACGCCACGGATTCCTGGGCTTCCTTGGCCGTGATGGAAGGCCGAAGGAGGGCCGCAAGCCGCTCCCATTCTTCGCGGATGTCATGGACCCGCAGCAGTTCGTGAACCACCGGGTGGTACCACTTCTCGCACAGTGCATACTGCGACGGGACCAGCTTGCGATCCGTCACGCGCAGGAGCGCCACCATCCGATCCAGGTAGCGCTTGCGGTCACGATGGGTCGCCGCCTGGTTGAAGTGCACCATGAGCGTGAAGAAGTCCGCTTCCTTGCCGTCCAGTTCCAGCGCCGCCGTATAGAGAGGGATCTTCTCGGGAGGAATGTTCTTCGCTCCCTTGATGATCAGGCTCATATGGCCCTTGGACTTCAAGCCGACCTTATGTGCGAGATGCTCCAGCGTGAACACAGGCCGTTCCGCCTTGAGGCTTGCCTGCAGGTCGCGCATGAACAGTCGGTAGTCGAAATAGGTGTAGATGCTCGGCCGCTGGACTCCCATCCCTATATCTTAGCCCCACAAGTTCGCTGCGACCGCCTTGTTCCTGCAGATGCCGGAAAACCCGGACTAACGCCGAGCAGGCTTGGCATGGCGCCTATTTCGCAGATGTTCCCGAGGATGGAAGTGAACAAGGGTGTCCCGAATCAGGTTGCCGGAGGCATCCCGCACCTCGACGTGGTAGTCGCCCGGCTCGAACCAGATGGTATCGTCCTCGGGAAGCTCCTCGGGCTGCCCGTCGATCCACAGACGGGTATCAGGGGGTTGAGGCCCGACGGCATAGGGCAGCAGCCGCCCTTCCAGTTTCGGACCGGCCGGAAACAGATCGTCATCCTCCCGATCGTTTGCCGGATGCTGCACCTCCAACGGGAGCACCAACGCCTCGCCCTGCCGCGTGTCGCGGGAAAACCACAAGAAAGCTCCCGTACCAATCAAGAGGCAGGCTCCCGCACAAAACCAAGGAACCCATCTCCGCCTGGCCTGTCCCATGCGGCGCCGAGACAGGCGTGACAACTGGGCCAGCAACGGCTCGGGATCGGCGGCCAGTTCCACCCGCAGCTTCTGAAGTCTCCAGGCATCGTCCCAATCGCGACGCGAGATCGCCGCCACGACGCCAGTCTCCAAGATCGCCTGCTCCCTTTGCACAAAGAGATCCTGGATCTCCTTGCCGGGCCACAGGAACTCCGACCAATCCTCTTCCAGCTCCCGCAGCAACCCTGCGGCACTGACCTGCCGACGCTCCGGCTCGGGCGCCAAGGCCTTGGCAAAGGCCGGATGGATGGCATGCGCCCTTTCGGCCAACTCGCCGGCAGCCCCGAGTTCACACCAGAGAGAACGGCTTGTGCGAGCTTGTACGGGAATCGCGTCCCACAGATGGAGCGCAAGGCATCCCAACGCATACACATCGCTTTGGAGCGTCGGCAACTGCCCATGAAGCGCTTCGGGGGCGACCACCTCCCAGGCCCCCAGACCTGTCGGCACCATCTCGCCAAGGCGACGCGCCACACCAAGGTCCACGACATCGATCCCGCCCCGGGCATGGGCCAGCAGGTTGGCGCACGAAAGATCCCCATGGACGATCCCGACACCATGAAGACGCGACACCGCTCGGCACGTCTCCAGCAGGAGCGCCCTGCGCGCACCCTCCTTCAGACCGGCCGCATCGAAGACATCCAGGGAGACCCCTTCAAGCCACTCCAGCACCAGGACGCTGTGCTTGAGCCCTTGCTGGAAGGCAAGCAGACCAGGGACCGGCATTCCCGCCAGGCTCGAAAGCAGGCGCGCCTCGCGAGCCAGGCGCCGCGCCCCTTCCGCGTCGCGACTTCGCTTGACCACCACGGTCCGCCCCGGCGGCTCCTGCCAAGCCCGGAAGACATCGCCTTCCGCTCCCTTGCCAAGCAGCAAAGGCTGGCTGATCCCGTCGGGCAGCTTCACGGCAGATCATCCCATCCCAGCGAATCGCAGACCTCGTAGATGCGCTCCTGGAACCAGCCATTGACCGGATCCAGGCGCAGACCGTCCTTCAGGTAGAGGGCCGCCCCTTCGAAATCCTTGCGCGACATGGCCAGCATGCTCAGGGATGCATAGGCCGGCAAGAACGTGCTGTCCGCATTGTGCGCGCGCTCGAACCACCGCAGCGCCTCCAGATCGTTGCCCTGCCGCTGCGCCACAGTCCCGAGGAACTGGGCAGAAGCCGCATGTCGGGGATCGACGTCCTGCGCCCTCCGTGCTGCCCAGGAGGCCCTGACTCCCTGTCCGTGCCGTTGCCACCAGAGGCAAGCCTGGAAGTTGGCATCGGCGCGATCTGCAGCCGTGTTCGCCGAGGAGTCCAAACGCGACACGATCGCGAAATCACGGGCTGCCGCCAGCCAATCGCTGACGGAATCCTGACCGGATGCCTGTCGATCGCGAGCCCAACCCAATCGAGTCAAGGCCAGACCAAGGCGAGCCTCGACGCTCTGCGGATCCTGCCGCACCGCGCGATCATAGGCATCGAGGGCCCTGGGCCAATCCTCAAGTTCCAGGAAGGCACGCCCCTCCTTGAGGTCATCGGGAATGCATCCGACCAGAAGAAGCAGTACCGCAGCAAGCAAGGGACGGTTCAGCATGGAGACTGCAAGATATTGAACTCTGAGGAAGAACGGGGGGCACTTTTCCAGATCGAAGCGAGTGTCGTGATTCTGAGCACTTTTTTCACGACCTCCCTTGACGTAAACCTTTCTCCGCCCTATCTTTATTCACCTCAGCCAAGGTGCTTCGGCATCGAAGTTGAAAAGCCCAGGTGGCGGAACTGGTAGACGCGCTAGTTTCAGGTATTAGTAGTCGCAAGGCTGTGGAGGTTCAAGTCCTCTCTTGGGCATAGAAGGGTCGAAACGAAAGTTTCGGCCCTTTCTTTTTGCCCAAAAATCAATCCTCCTACCCGCTACTCGAACGTCCTCTTCCGAAGCGCAAGCTCCTTCATGGCGCATTCCCTCCCTTTCGGTCGGGGTCGCCGTCCTGCAGGCTACCCTCCGGTCGGCCTCGCCTTGCGAGGCGGCCTTCGGCCCCATTCCGGCCGGCTTGCGCAGGTGGCCCCAAGCCCCGGCTTGAAATCGGTTTGCAGGCGTCCCGCCCTGCACCTGGCCTTTGTTTTTGCACTGCGTGCAACTATTGCTCTGGACCTCCGGCCCAGACCCGGCCCTCTCCCATGGCATCACGAGTCGGGGAGCTCACACCCGAAGGGTGGGAGTAAGGGGCTGTCCGCGCCCCTTTGGAAACCACCGCCAGGGGTTCCATCCCTTGGAACCCAACAAATGGATCGCAGGCAGCGAGTCTCAGCGGTCAGGCCAGCTTACGAAACCCGCTTGCGAAGGCGAGGCGCCTTCGACGCAGGACCCAAGAGCCAAAGCCGTCAGTTTGCGCTACTCCAAACAACCACTCGTTGCGATAAGCATGTAGCCTCGTGCACCCATGCTCATCCAGTAGCCTCAGCTGAATCAGTTGAAGTCGATGCGCCTGTCGAAAGTTTCGCAGCACGCCAAGCCGATGACCACCACTCGCGAATCAAACCTTGTGCGCTCGATAGGGAAGCTTGCCCTGACAACGGCATTGCCTTGTCGAGGGCCGCAACATCGATGCCCCAGGCAGGGTACTACACACGGCCACTGCCGTAGCCATTGCGCCAAATCCGTCAAAGGGCGAAGCCGAGTCTCAAGCCACTCCCGCGGCCTGCGTCGCAACGGACATTCGGAATAGCCACCTGTCAGACCGTTGTGCCTAGGCACGACACGAAGACGCTTCGTTCCTTGGAGCGGCGCAGCATCCGCCCAAGCCCAAGCAAAACTTCGTGAAGGCGTCGAGCCAGTGAAGAGAAAGCCTTGTCCGTGGACATCCTTAGCCAGACATTCCAAGGACACGAATGTATGCGTTCGGAAAAGTCCTAAACGCACGAAACCCCTCCGGAGTTGTCCGGAGGGGTTTTTAGCAAGGGATGCGGCGGCGACCTACTCTCCCGGGAATCTTGTGGTCCCAGTACCATCGGCGCTGTA